>Ga0256404_1000376_pt1 | contig 116411 bp, 111 predicted proteins | sample RumenRJG_01DNA_FD_185990 | JGI IMG/M metagenome (GOLD analysis project Ga0256404, IMG submission 185990) | Bovine rumen microbial communities from Lethbridge, Alberta, Canada - RJG_01 | ecosystem: Host-associated > Mammals > Digestive system > Stomach > Rumen | place: Canada: Alberta... | reverse complement strand
CCCCTCCTCGTTCACAAAACCGCCCGCAATGCTGGTTCCGAAAGCCAATCCAAGAACGTTATTCTTTCCGAAGCTAAGTGCTCCGGCAAGGGCTGTAATATCTCCGTCGTTCGCAGCGACCACAGGAACGCTTCCATCCCCTACTGTTTTAGCCACATTGTCATATACCGAATGCACTTGTTTCCAGGCTTCTTTATCTTCTCTGGGAACCTTTATAAACAAAGAGGAGAGCCGAAGATCATTTCCTATCAGAACGCCAGCGGTAGATATACCTATCGCATCCACTTTCCCAAGTTTCTGCTCGCTTTCCTTCAGAATATCCGTAATGAAGTCATAGTGATACTTCGGATTCGTCTGTGTCTTGGGATGCCAGACCCTTTCCTCAGAGAAGATCTCTTTTCCGCCTTTTACGAGGGAAACCTTCAAATCGGAACCGCCTAGATCCAGTCCGATCCTGTTTCCGTCCAAATGGCCTCCGATAGATACCGTCTCGTCGACCTCCTCTGGAAACTCATCGTAAGGAACGCTTACGATCGTGATCGTCTTTTCAAATACATCCTCCATAAATTGAACGTCAAACCATCTCTTTCCGTTCTTCGAAGGATCCTTTTCGTCATACACGTATTCCTTCTTTAACCTGTCGACGATCCGATCAGTTCCGGACAGGTAGATCGTATAACCGCCAATCGACCAAAGAAGAAATTTAATATACCTTTCAAGGTATCTGTAATCCGCTTCAAACATATCATCCGTGCCGCAGATCCTTGTCTCACGAACGGTGATTTTTCCCTGGCGTTCGATTCCTACTTTAACGGGATAATCCGCCTGCTTCAGAAACGCTTCCATCCATTTCCCAAGCGGAATGAATTCCGAATCCAGCTCAGGAATGATATCTACTTCGTAATGAATACCAAGATACTCCATCTATTATTTCCTCAAACATATCTGCCAACGATGCTTTGCATCTCTTGTTTCTTTCTGTCCATATCCTGCGCGAGCTTTATCTGCGCACGAGCTCTCACAAGATTGTGATCCGGATAAAGTGTTTTGAAATAATGATCCCCTTCAAGATAGTCGGTAAGGAAGCGACAAGCCAGTTCCAGCGTAATGGTAAGCGCCCCATCCGGAAGCATTGCCACCTCCTCCTTAGTTAAACTGTGACAAGCTGCAAGATAGCCTTTTACATAGGTCTCAAACAGATTCAGATCCAGACCCATTTGGCTCAGTTCCTGAGTATCCTCTTCGGCTGTTGCCGCTCCGAAACGAACGGAATCGCCGAAATCGAACAAACTGGTTCCAGGCATCACAGTATCCAAATCAAGAACACACAGTGCCTTCCGAGTCTTGGGGTCAAGCAAAACATTGTTCAGTTTTGTGTCATTATGCGTCACCCTGAGGGGAAGCTCTCCGCTTTCTAGCATTCTCTGGATACGGCTCGCCTCATCCTCCATGGAGCACAAGTAGTCCAGTTCTGTATGAACGTTCTTCACTCTATCGCACGCGTCTTCTTCGGCTGCTTTATGCAGTGCTCGATATCTGTCCGGTGTATTGTGAAAATTAGGGATCGTTTCATATAAAGTATCCGCGGGGAAATCCGAAAGCTGTTCCTGGAATCTTCCGAACGCTACTGCACTTTCATAGAAGTCCTTTTCCGTCTCCGGAGCTTCCAGGCAAAGGCCGCCTACGAACTCGTAACAACGCCAAAACCGACTGCGCTCATCCTCATAAAAGAACGTACCTTTATCCGTCTGAACAAAATGAAGAGAGTTGTGTGCCCCGTTCTCTTTGGAACGAATATGCTCGGATACTGCTATCACGTTGCTCATAAGTTTATCTGGTTCTTTAAACACATGCTTATTGATTCTCTGCAGGATATACTGATAACCGGCATCTGTCGTTACCAAAAAAGTATAGTTAATGTTTCCGTGGCCAAAATCTGTACACATCAGAGGATTGCCACGCAAAACAAAATGATAAGCCGCATTTTCCATAATCAAACCTCACCTTTTTACACTTCTTAAAGTATACGGGGCAAAGAATGTAAAATCAAACGGTATTCCTCATATATCTTTACACAAAAAAACCAATCGCTTCATATTATGAAACAATTGGTTATATGGTGCAGATGGCGGGACTTGAACCCGCACGATATCAAAATCGAGGGATTTTAAGTCCCTTGTGTCTGCCGATTCCACCACATCTGCGAACATAAAGATTTTACAGCGAAATCAATATGAATTCAAGAGCAGAAACAATTCGATAACTTCATATTTAGAATTGTGTATGAATACCGACATGTGGTATTATTTCATGGGCAAGTGAACAATTGATGCATTTTTTAGTAGGAGCTTTCAGATGCCAAGAAATAAAACAGACTATTTTCAGTTAATACAGGAACAGGTTGCTTATACCAACAAAGCAGCCCATATGCTAAATGACGTGCTGGAGCGCTTTGATCCTATGACCCTGGATCACGACAGACAAGAGCTTCATATCATTGAGAGACAGGCAGATTTAAAACTTCACGATATCAACGACAAACTGATAAAAGAATTTATCACCCCTATCGACCGCGAAGACCTGGCTGAGTTGGTTCAGATGATTGATACCATCACCGACTCACTCGATGAAGTTCTGATCAGAGCCTATATCTATAACGTCCCACGCGTCCCTGAACAAGCGATTCGCTTCTCCCGCCTTATCGTATCCTCAGCCGACACGCTGGTCGAGCTTGCTGCGGAGCTTTCTCAATTCAGAAAATCGGTAACCATAAGAGATAAGATCGTCAAAATCAACATGTTTGAAGAAGACGGGGATACAATTTTCACAGAAGCAGTTTCCGCTCTTTTCCGGGATCACCTTCATGACCCGTTGGACGTTATTGCATGGTCAAATCTGTATGAGGCACTTGAAGAAACCTGCGATTCTTTCGAACACGTTTCTGATCTGATCGAAAGAATCATCATGAAAAACATTTAATCTATATCCCAACATTAAAAGTCGGTTTGTTTTACAAACCGACTTTTATATATATTGTTTCTTTATTTGTAGCTGAGGGAAAATTGGGTGCACGAACAAAAACAGGCTTAAAGCAACATTTTTGAAGCACTCTTGCAGAAGCCGTGTTCTCCGCAAAGCAACCCGCAATTATACAGTCAAGCTTCAACTCCTGAAATCCTCTTCTGCAGACTTCCTTTACCGCCCATGTACCAATTCCCTTATTCCAGCAAGCCGGATCAATGGTGTAAACCAGTTCCATAAGCCTCAGAGAACGAATGGCAGACGATAATGAGGTCTCAAAAAGAGAACAAACCCCTAGAAATCCTTCATCCCCCATGATTGCATATGAATTCGGATTGTTCAGATAGCGTTCAAACAGCACATCTATTTCCGTTGTTCTCCCGTTCATACGGGTCACTTCAGGATCAGAATATACTCTTCTGAATGCCTCACGATGATCTGTTCCTATGCACTCCAGATTCAAACTCTGCATCTGACTACTTTTCTTTGTTCTCCAATTCGCGAATCCTGTTCTCCAACAGCGCAATCTGCTGGGTCAGTTTTCTGACTTTGCCGTTATCCTGGGACACGATGGATGTGATCGACAGCAACATGGCAATAGCAAAACCTGCGAAGAGGAGGAAAACTGCATTAACAGGGTTCGATACCCCGATCAATCTGGAAGCAGAAAACACGATTTCGGGAAACAGCAGGAACAGAACGAACAACAGACCGGACAGCAGCCAGGAAAGCGAATATTTCAGAATGATCGATTCTTTATGAAGCATATGGAATAAGAGCGCAAAATATAGAAGCACCCCGATTCCCAAAAATACTCTAAGTTCTAGTTCCATTTGCTCTCTCCTTTCCTTTAAATATCCCGTGTATGATTATCGCAAGAGAGACCTTGATCATATAATAGACCGACTTTATGGGGTTGATCGAAGAGACCCCACCTTTTCTTTCCCTCATCTGAACGGGAACTTCCATCACACGAAATCCGTTGTTCACGGCCGCAATAATAGCCTCAGGTTCCGGATAGTCCTGCGCATAGTTCTGTGAATAGAACTGATTCAGTTCCTTATTCGTCGCTCTGAATCCGCTAGTATTGTCATGAACCGTCACACCGCAGCAAATCCGAATCAACACTTTCAGAAACCGTATCCCAAATCTGCGCAAAGCTGAGGACTGAAATCCTTCATTGGCGATAAATCTGGAACCTATGCACATATCGGTTTCGCCTGAAGCAACCTTCTCAACCAGATCGCCCAGGTATGCAGGATCATGCTGTCCATCCCCATCCATTTGGACAGCAATATCATAGTCATTCTGAACTGCATACAGATAACCGGTCTGAACTCCTCCACCGATACCGAGGTTCACAGGAAGATCGACATAGTTGAAACCGTTTTCTCTTAGAATATCCTTCGTATGATCTTTGGAACAGTCGTTAATGACCACATAATCATAATCCGGATAATAGCTCTTCAATTCCGCGATTAAATCCTTTATGTTCTCTTCCTCGTTATATGCCGGGATTATAACCAAAACTTTCATATTATTTTCCTGTAACTAAATGAATTTCCTTGTCTAAAATATCAAGAACGTGTTCTCTCTCAAATGTAGTTCCGCAGAAAGTCTTGCCATTATTCCCAAGCAACTGCAGCTCTTCCCTGGAAAGAGAACTTAAATAAACATAAGCATCTGAAAGAGCCTCAACATTCTCAGCAGGAACCGCGACACCACACATTGCCTCTTCAACTACTTCAGCACCGGCACCGTTCATAAACGCCAGCACCGGCTTGCTGCATGACATATATGTCTGTAATTTGGCAGGTACTGTAATATTGAGGACCTCATTGTCCTTGAGACACATCATCATCACATCACAGATCCCCATATACTCCGGCAACCGGTTCAGCGGAACCCATCCCAAAAACGTGACGCGGTCTGTAAGGCCATTTGCCTTTACACGATCCCGCAATTTGTTTAGTTCAGTTCCGTCTCCCATGAGGAGAAGTTTTATGTTTTTATTGTCCGGAATTCTTTCAATGGCATCGATTGCAAGATCAATACCCTGAGCAGGTCCCATACCGCCGGCGAATCCGATAATAAAGTCATCATCCGTATAACCGAGTTCGCATCTGCTGATATGAAAATCTTTATCGATATCAATGTTTTCTGCGTAATTAGGAAAATATGTGATCCTCGCAGAAAGCCCCATCTCCTTTTTCAGTTTCTCCTCAAAGCCTTTGGAACTGATCAGAAGAGTATCCCCGGAACGATAGAGCCATTTGCAAAAAGCACTGCTGAACTTATAAAACAGACTGGACTTGTTGATATGAGAGATTCCCAACAATGAATAAAGGGATTCAGGCCATATATCCAGAATGTATATCAGATTCGGGATCTTCTTCAATGCCGAAATTACCATAGCTGGAAGGATAACCGTCACCGGTGAATTGTTGAAAACAAACACCGCATCATAATGCTTTCCCCTGTATTTCGGAAGATGAAAAAGACTGTTTATGGCAAAACTGGCACAATTCAGCGCCCACATGACCTTATTTGACTTTGTCCTCTCGAACACGCCTACCCGATCGATCCTTACACCGTCGTGCTCTTTGTCACCGCGGTGAAACCAATCATAGCCCTCATAGAATCTGCCCTGAGGGACGTTGGGCAGCGAGGTTAAAACGTCCACCTCATATCCGCGCTCTATCAATCCTGCACAAATATCGGTGATACGGAAAACCTCCGGCCAATAGTACTGTGATACAACAAGAATCTTCATCCGATCTTATTTTTTATCCCATACAAGTTTATTGATGATTTTTGTGTAACTCTCGATGATCTTAACGACCTTAACGGAGACATTGTCATCCTGGTAATCCGGCACCTCTGCAACCGTCTCTTTTGCTTCAAACATGGCTACACTAAGCCTAAGTGCAGAAAGAATGTTGTCGGTGTCGATACCTCCGATCACAATGGAGCCCTTATCGATGACTTCCGGTCTCTCAGTGGATGTACGGATCAGGACACCCGGAAACTTCAGCATAGAACTCTCCTCTGACAATGTCCCTGAGTCAGACAAGACGCAATATGCATTTTTCTGAAGCTTGTTGTAATCAAAGAAACCAAACGGCTTGGAATTTGTAACATTGTCACGGAATTTGAACCCGCGATCGGTTATTCTCTTTAAACTTCTCGGATGAGTGGAATAGATCACTGGCATACCGTAAGTATCGGCAACTTCATTGATCGCGTTCATAAGAGAATAAAAGTGATCCTCTATATCAACATTCTCTTCTCTGTGCGCAGAAACGAGGATATATTTCCCAGGCTCAAGACCAAGCTCATTGAGAACATCGCTGTTCTCAATTTTGTCCATATTTTTAGAGAGGACCTCTTTCATCGGTGAACCGGTGACATAGATTCTTTCTTTTTTTATACCTTCGGACAGGAGATATCTTCTGCTATGTTCGGTATACGGAAGGTTGATATCACTGATATGGTCGACGATCCTACGGTTCGTTTCCTCGGGAACGTTTTCATCAAAGCAGCGGTTTCCTGCCTCCATATGAAAGATCGGTACCTTCAACCGCTTGGCAGGAATTGCAGCAAGCGCTGAATTCGTATCACCAAGAATAAGAAGCGCATCCGGTTTTTCCCTGGCAATAACATCATAGCTTTTGGCTATGATGTTCCCCATCGTCTCTCCAAGATCTTTACCTACAGCATCCAGATAATAATCGGGTTCCGGAACACCAAGATCCTCAAAAAAGATCTGATTTAATGTATAGTCATAATTCTGACCCGTATGGACAAGGATATGCGTAAAATACCGGTCACATGCTTTTATAACCTCGGAGAGGCGGATTATCTCCGGCCTCGTACCAACCACAGTCATGACTTTCAATTTGGATGGAGCACTCATCTGCCTACACCTCTTCGTAATATGTATCCGGATACTCCGGATCAAAGATCTCATTCGCCCAGATCAACGTAACCAACGTTTCCGTTTTGGAAGTATTCGTGATGTTATGCGTGTAACCTACTGGGATATCCACGATCTCAGGCACATCTGCGGTAACGTGATACCGAATTACCTCCTTCGTTCCCAGCTTTCTGAAACACAGATCCGCTTCTCCTGCTACAACGAGAAACTTTTCAACCTTGGTATTGTGCCAGTGATTGCCCCGTGTAATGCCCGGGACTGTGGTGGAAACGGAAAACTGGCCGATTCCTGCGTTCTTAAAAAACTCGGAAAAAGCACCACGCGCATCGGTGTGGTCAATTAACTTGTACGAGAAAGCATTCTCCGGAAGATAGCTGAGATATGTGGAATACAAGCATTTACGTACCCCTGTCAGATCGTTCAGGAGAAGACTGTCCTTACAGTCATGAAACTCCCTTAATGTGGATACGATCTGACCGAGAGTGATCTGATAGACCGGTTTCGGTTCACAAAACCCGTCCTCCAAAGGTCTGATCTCCCCTTTGATCGATTTCAAGATCAAACTTACTACATCATCGATGTAAATCAGGGTCATCATACGGGCGGGATCAGAAATGTAAACCTCTTCATCCCTTGCTATATTGTTGCAAAACGTAGCTACAGCGCTGTTATAATTGGGCCTGCACCATTTGCCGAATATGTTCGGCATCCTCCAAATGTAAACAGGGACACCGTACTTTTCCGAATAATCAAATAAGTGGTTTTCAGCGCCTAATTTACTGAGTCCATAAGGATTATCCAGAACAGCCTGTATCGATGACGTCATTGCCACGGGGACCGGATTATCCTTCAGTTTCTCAAGAAGATGAAGTGTAAAATCGGTATTTCCCTTCGTGAACTCATCTTCCGTCTTTGGACGATTTATACCTGCAAGGTGAACTACAAAGTCGCACGCTTTTGTCCATTCGGTCAACTGTTCTTCTGTACAGTCCAGATCAAAGGGAAAAACCTCATAATCCGTTCTTACTTCTATGTTCTTTATAAGGTTCTTTCCTACGAATCCTTTCGCACCGGTTACCAATATCTTCAATTGATCACCTCAAATTCAGTCTTTCTACCACTTCACGAAAACTCGGCTGCTTCAGGTCTTTCCCAGAAAGAGTATATTCACAGTCGATTTCCGGCCATTTTACATCAATATCCTTATCATCAAATCTGATGCCCAATTCATCATTCGGGTCATAAAGACGGGTACATTTATAGCAGAATTCCGCTTCATCCGAGATCACCAGGAACCCGTGCGCAAACCCTTCCGGAATAAACAACTGACGTTTGTTCTCCTCGGAAAGGAATTCACCATGCCATTTTCCAAAAGTGGGACTTCCCTTTCTCAGATCAACGCCAACATCGAATACTTCACCTCTGATGCATCTCACAAGTTTGCCCTGCGGATTGTTCACCTGCATGTGCAGTCCCCTGAGAACACCTTTCCGTGATTTGGACTGATTGTCCTGAACAAAGACATAATCATATCCGGCATCATGAAATGCTTTCTGGTTGTATGTTTCCATGAAGTACCCGCGCTGGTCCCCGAAGACCTCGACATCCACTACAAACATGTCTTTTATCTCTGTCTCGTGGAAAAAGAATCGTCCCATCATCTATCTCCTGAAAAATAATAAAAACGTATCAAAAAGAATACGAATATCTTTTATAAAGGAAAATGTCCTGAGATATTCAAGGTTAACTTCCATCTTTTGAGGAAGTATCGAATTCACATAGACTTCATCTGCATCCATTCCTTCCGGGATTTGTTCTGCTTCATCCCTGAAACGGATGCTCGCTTCAGATGTGATCCCCGCAGGCAGCAGCAATGTAGCACGCATCTCGTCAGTGTAAAAGTCGACATATTTTCTGACTTCCGGCCGGGTACCGACAAAGGACATATCTCCTGCAAGCACGTTGAAGAGCTGGGGTATCTCATCAATATGTGTCTTGCGTATAAAATGACCGACAGCAGTTATTCTGGGATCATCTCCAGTAGTAACCAGGGGTCCTATCTTATCGGCATTCGACACCATGGACCGGAACTTAAAGATACGGAACTCTCTTTCAAATGCCGTGATCCTCTTCTGCCTGTAAAAAACGGGTCCTTTGGACGAGAATTTTACTGCAGCAGCAATTACGATCATGAGCGGAGAAAGAAGCACGATGAGAACAAGGCTCCCAACAACATCAAACACCCTTTTAAGGGAAAGAGAAAACCGTCGTCTGTTAAGTGCCTCAAAATATGGCCTCACAGGCTCTTTTCTCAACGCCTCGGGAAGGTCGTCGAAATGTCTCGGGATCATCCCATGACCTCCGCAGCCGCCCTAGACAACTGCTCAGCAACATATACACATTGCTCATTAGTCATCTTGCTGAACAGAGGAAGCGTGATCATATTCTCAAACCTTCTGTATGCATTGGGATAGTTATCCACCTTAAAGCCAAGATTCTTATATGCTGTAAGCATTGGGAGCGGCTTATAGTGCACATTGGCTGAGATTTCGTTCTCCGCCATTTTTTTGATGATGTCGTTTCTCTGCTGTGCATTCGCTCCGTTAACACGTACGAAATACATATGCCTGGAGCTCAGATACTCATCTGTCTCATGCTGCAGCGTTTCAAAAACGGTATGGTCAAGATTTTTGTCATACAGTTCCACCAGTTCCCTGCGTCGCTCAAGCATATCGGGATATCTTTCCAGCTGAGCAAGGCCGATCGCTGCCATGATATCGGTCATATTACACTTAAACGCAGGAGAAACGATGTCATATTCCCATGCGCCTACCTGTGTTTTCGCAAGTGCATCTTTCGTCTGTCCGTGCAGCGAAAGCAACATAAACTGCCTGTACATCTCGTCGGATGATACATTCCCGATTGAATCAAAGGCAGCGGCTCCGCCTTCAGCAGTCGTAAAGTTCTTTACAGCATGGAAGGAGAAACACGCGATATCAGCAGAAACAGCAACTGGTCTGCCGTGATATCTTGCTCCAAGTGAATGCGCACAGTCCGCAATGATCGCTACTCTGCCAAGTTCTTTCTGTATTTCGTTGGCCGGGCAGAACAGTTCTTTTCTGTCTTCGATCGCCTTGTATATCGAGTCATAATCCGCCGGAATACCCGCAATATCCACCGGTATCACAGCTTTTGTCTTGTCCGTTATCGCATTCCGTACGGCTTCCGGGTCTATAAGAACACTATCCGGCAGGCAATCTACCAGAACAATCTTAGCTCCTACGTGATCAATCACGCTTGCGGATGCAGTATACGTATAAGCGGATGTTATGACTTCATCTCCGGGACCGATCCCCATAATTCTCAGGGAAAGTTCCATAGCAGCGGTAGCCGAATTTAGGCAAGCCACACGCTCTTTTTCAAGATATACCGCCAGTTTTTTCTCAAGTTCTTTCGTTTTGGGCCCCGTCGTAATCCACCCGGACCGCAGGACCTCCGTAACGTATTGAATTTCAAGTTCTCCGATATCAGGAGGAGAAAAAGGCACTTGCATCAAAACACCTCTCTAATCTGATGTAAAACGAAAAGTCGGAACCATGGAAATAATCTTGTCTACTGTCTTCTGTCTATCGTTGCTGAAAGCCAGGGCTTTCAGTTCCGCGATTTGCTCAAACAGTTCCTCTTTATCTACATCTTTCAGGTTTCCGATAAAGATCTTCTTATTCTCAGTCTCTGTTACACCTTCCTCGGACAAAAGCAGTTCTTCATACAGCTTTTCTCCCGGTCTGAGGCCGGTAAAAACAATCGGGATATCCTTGTACGGCAGGAACCCAGCCAGTCGGATAAGGTTCTCGGCAAGGTCAAGAATCTTTACCTGCTCCCCCATATCAAGGACAAATATTTCTCCGCCCTTTGCCATCTTCTGGGCTGTAATCACCAGGCTGACCGCTTCATCGATGGTCATAAAATACCTTGTGATATCAGGGTGAGTGACGGTAACCGGACCACCTTTCGTGATCTGCTCCTTAAACAGCGGAATAACTGAGCCATTAGAACCAAGTACGTTTCCAAAGCGTACGGCAACAAATCTGGATTTGCTAGTCTTGCTCATCGCCTGAATGATCATCTCGCAGATCCTTTTTGTGGCTCCCATGATGCTGGTCGGATTGACGGCCTTGTCGGTCGAAATAAGGACAAAGGACTCGACGCCGTACTTATCCGCAGATCTGGCAAGGTTCCAGGTTCCGCAGACATTGTTCTTCACAGCTTCCTCGGGACTCGTCTCCATGAGCGGAACATGCTTATGCGCTGCTGCATGGAAGATGATCTCAGGCCTGCATTCATTAATCAGGGAATCCATTTTCCTGCTGTCGCGAATCGAGCATATCCGAACATCAAGATCCAAGTTGGATCCATATTCCATGATCAGCTTCTGCTGAACGTCATATGCACTGTTCTCGTACATTTCCACCAAGATGAGTTTCTTGGGTTTGCTGGCAGCTACCTGATTGCAAATAACAGATCCGATCGATCCGCCTCCGCCGGTCACCATTACGACTTTCCCCTGAAGGTGTTCATGTGTTGTCTGAAGGTCGATCTCCTCTCTTCCGAGAAGGTCTTCCATCTTAACATCCCTTACCCTTTCGAGAAGCTCTTTCCCGTCTGAAATCAATTTGCAGATATCAGGAAGTGTTCTCATATTACAGGTAGTCTGAGAGCAGATCTTCAGAATACGCTGCTTTTCCACTTCATCGGCTGAAGGTATTGCCAGAAGCAATGTGTCTATCTCGCATTGAGTCACGAGCGCGGGGATGTCGTTCGTCGTCCCCATGATCTTGACTCCCATCATTGTCCTGCCCTGTTTGTTGGGATCATCATCGACGGCGCAGATAACGTTGTAATTGTTGTCCGGATCTCTGAACAATTCATGCATCAGCGTGGACGCAGCATTTCCTGCTCCGATGAGCATGACACGCCTTTTCTCATCCCCTTTTCTTACTGTCGTATTTCTGATCATTCGATAAGTAAGCCGTGTGTAAAGGGTCAGAGAAGCAGAGAAGAGTGAAGACATAATGTACACCGAGATTGGAACTCTTCTCTCTCTGTAGATGAAAAGGGTGATAACAAGAAAAGCGCCAATGGCTACGACAGAAGCCAGCGCGCAGCGGAAAAACTCATATAACTCGGCATAATTCCAAAGGCTGTCATACAGCCCCATGAGCTCATATACCGTAACAAAGCAAAGCACAAACAGAACGCAGCTCGAGAACAGCAAACTGCGATATTCTGTCAGTGATTCACGACCGGAAATGAGAGCCCAAGTTCCAAGATATGCACTCAAAACTACTGCGACATCCAGAAGAACAAGAAGCAGTCTCCTGTGCCTTGAGAAGAAATTGTTACCCTCACGAGAATTCATAAAAGATTTCCTCTAATACAAAAGCTTATCTAATCAATTTTACATCAACCTGTACATTTTAACAACGTTGTCAGGCATCGTAGGATATGCTGTTCTTGCCAAAGTTACGGTTATAATAGGGATCCCCGCCCTCTTCATAGTATGAGGGCCATTTTTGCGCAAGAAGCTGTTTCTCACGCTCCATACGCTTTTTCTTTTCCCCGCTCTTGTCGTAACCCCTGCTTCTCGATTCATAGTGATATGCTTCTGCAACAGGGTTAAACACCACCAGCAGCCCTTTATCCCTAAGTTTCAGACATAGATCCACATCATTGAATGAGACAGCCAGTTCCTCATCAAAACCGCCTACTTCATCAAAACTGTTTGCCTTGACCATCAAACATGCAGCCGTGCAGGCGGACATATCAGAAGCTACCGCCAGCCTGCTCATATATCCTTCATGTTCACGTGGATAGAGAGGGCACAGGTTGGCAGCACATCCGCATATTCCCATTGCGATACCTCCGTGCTGAACAGTGTCGTCAGGGTACAGCAACTTGATACCACATGCCCCAACATCATTGCGCTGGGTAAACATGAGCATCTCTTCGATCCACTGAGGAGTAATGATCTTGATGTCGTTATTGAGGAACAACAGATGTTCTCCGCTAGCATACCGCCTTGCGAAATTATTGATACGGGAGAAATTGAATCCGCCCTCATAGGTGACAATGTGAACTCTCGGGTCATTCTTGATCGAATCGTAATACTTGAATGTTTCGGGATCCTTACTGTTATTCTCACAGATGATCAGTTCGTAATTGTCATAAGTCGAAAGCGAAAAAATCGAATCTATACATTGTTTCAGTAGGTCCGAATGATCGCAGGTAGGAATGATAATGGAAACGAGCGGATGAGCTTCAAGCTGATAAATTACTCTCATGGCAGGCACAGCACGTGAATATTCCACTTTTCCTTTCAGGCCGATCCGCTCCAGGTGAGATTCGACTGCCCTCTTAGCAGCTTCGTAAGCATACGGCTTTGCTGAGATATCGTCCGCAACAGATCCCGCATGTATCCGCCAATAGTAAAGAGGCTTGGAAATGTGATGGATCTTCTTCGCGTTCTCTGTCACCCTGAGCGTAAAGTCATAGTCCTGGCTCCCGTCATAAGCAGGATCATACAGACCTACCCTGTCCGCCAGTTTTCTCTCAATAACAGAGAGGTGGCAGATATAGTTCAACGCCCTGAGATAATCCGGAGAATAATCCGGCTTGAAATGCATACTGTCGCTGTCGCTTGGTTTTACATTAAAGGTAGCCTCATCCGAATAAAGGAAATCAGCTCCCGTTTCATTAATGGCCAGTGCTACCTCATACAGCGCTCCCTGGGCAAGAAGATCATCATTATCCAACAGAGCAATATAATCTCCGTTTGACATAAGGATAGCTGCGTTGGTGTTTCCGGAAATACCGAGGTTCTTTTCGAGTTTACTGTATTTGATACGGGCATCCTGTGAAGCATATCGCTGACAGATCCCGCCCACATAGTCATGCTGATCATCACTTCCATCGGCCAGACACAACTCCCACTTTTGATAGGATTGATCCAGAACCGACTGTATCATTTCGGTCAGTAAAGTAGAATCCGTGTTGTATACAGGAACGATTACGCTTATCAGAGGCATGAAGGAGAACACTTTGCTCTCCTGTTCTTTGCGCAGTTCATCCGTCAGATAAAACTCTTTCTTAATCTTTTTCAACTTAAAATAGCGGCCCGTTACATAACGCACCGCGAAGAGAGTCTGACTCAGTCCTTCATTTTTCAGCATCCGGACTGTTTTATAAAGATATTTTGAAACAACCGTTTTATTTGCCCAATCCGGAACAGCTTTGGATCCTTTGCCCATTGATTTATCTCCATACTGTTTTGTCCATTTTACCACACATCACGATGTTCTAGTAGTGCATGTTCAGCGTGAACACCCACACCACAAAAAAAGATGGAGTGTTCTGGAACACTCCATCTTTTCATAACAATACTTAGTCGTCTTCTTCAGCTTCACGAAGATCTGCAGCTTCTGCGATAACCTTCGCTTCGAGGTTGCCAGGCAGCGGATCATAACGCAGGAATTCGGTGTTGAAATGACCTCTTCCCTGAGTAGCAGAACGCATATACGCGGTAAAGTCGAGCATCTCGGCTTCAGGAACTTCAGCTTCGATCCTGGTAAGGCCATCCTCATCAGGAGTCATACCGAGAACACGTCCTCTTCTCTTGGTGATCTCAGACATAAGATCGCCTGTGCAGTCTCCGGGGATATAAGCATTCAGTGTATCGATAGGCTCAAGCAGAGTGGGCTTTGCTTTTGCGCAGGCAGCCTTATAAGAAAGCCTTGCAGCGGACTTGAACGCTACTTCCTTGGAGTCAACGGGGTGATACTTTCCATCATACAGTGTGGCTCTGAATCCGATCATCGGATAGCCTGCGAGGACACCGTGAAGCATTGCTTCGCGAATTCCTTTCTCAACTGCAGGAATAAATTCCTTCGGAACCGTACCGCCGACAACAGCGTTGACAAATTCAAATCCATCGCCAGGAAGAGGCTCGAAACGCATCTGTACAACACCGAACTGGCCTGCACCACCGGACTGTTTCTTGTGCTTTCCTTCTGCTTCAGCTGTACCACGAATCGTCTCACGATACGCAATACGGGGAGCCTGAAGAGTAACTTCGACGCCGAATTTCTGTTTCAGCTTGGCAACAACAACTTCCAGGTGCTGTTCGCCAAGTCCGGAGATGATCTGCTGGCTTGTCTCGCTGTTAACACGATAATTGACTGTGCGGTCTTCTTCAAGGAGCTTCTGGATCGCAGAGGAGATCTTACCCTCATCGCCCTTATTCGCAGCGCTCATAGCCATGCTCATTGTGGGATGCGGGAATTCAACCTGTTTTACATTGTAAAGGTTTCCTGCTTCACACAGCGTATCGCCAGTGTGTGTGGACCCGAGCTTCGTAATTGCACCGATATCACCTGCGGAAATATCCTTGGCATCAATCTGCTTTTTGCCGCGCATTGTGAGAATCTTGCCGGGGCGCTCGTTATCGCCAGTAGCAGCAACAACAAGAGAAGAAGCGGAAGACAATGTTCCGGACAACACCTTGACATAAGAAAGTTTTCCTACGAATGGGTCTGCTACAGTTTTGAAAACATACGCAGCAAGAGGGCCGTTCGCGCTGCAAGAAAGCTCTACGCTATCACCATTGGAATTGGTAACCTGATAGGGATTGAGGTCTGCGGGAGACGGCATAAGAGCAACCATGTTGCGGAGAGCAAGTTCAACGCCCTCAAGAGTAAGGGAGTCTGCTGCAAACACCGGATAAAGCGTGCCGTCCTTTGTACCCTTCTTGATACCATTGATCAGTTCTTCATGAGTAAAAGGCTCCTCCATGAAGAATTTCTCCATCAGCTCATCATCAACTTCCGCTACAGCCTCGTTGATATCAGCAAGCAGTTCATCAACATATCCATCCGTATTCGGAACAGCAACTTCAGTGGGCTTACCATTGTTGTATGTGTATGCCTTATTCTCAAGAAGATCTACAAACACAGTCGGTTTACCCTCTTCGATGACAGGATAAATAACCGGGCAAACTCCTGTGCCGAATTTCTCACGCAGCTCAGAGAAAGTTTTCTTGAAGTCTGCGTTGTCAACACTTGTGGATGTAACGAAGACCATGGCAGCTCTGTGGTTTTTCTTGGCAAGACGGAATGCTTTCTCAGCACCCACGCCGATGCCTCCGCGAGCGGATACCACCACTGCGACCGTCTCAGCAGCCTGCACGCCCTCATACTGACCCAACTCGAAATCGAACAGGCCGGGAGCATCCAGCAGGTTAACTTTCGTACCATTGTATTCCAAAGGAGCAACAGCCAAAGAAACTGATGCTTTTCTGCGAATCTCTTCCTCCTCAAAGTCCATCACTGTGGTTCCGGCTGCAACAGAGCCAAAACGGTCAGATGACTTCGTTAAAAACAACAGCGCTTCTGCAAGAGATGTTTTTCCAGAAGAGCTGTGACCAGCAAGCAAAATGTTGCGGATCTTTTCAGGTGCAAATCCCATGAACAGTTTTCCCCCTTAGTAATTATCGGCAAAAGCCATATATTGACGAGTACAATTCTAACATATCACCCTGCCATTTCAAAGCATTTTTTATATACAAATACCACCCTGACGCGGTGAATGCGTCAGGGTGGTATCAGCTTTTGTCAAAGTCAGTCTTTCTTTATTAAGAGAAGGACAAATGAAATGAGCGCCCACGCCAGTTGGAAGATCAATATGGTCATGGTCGAAGTAGTGGCGATCGTTCCGGTGAGAGTCAGGATCAGAGCGATCACGGCTCCGAGAGCGATGCATACGACCTCAAGCAAGGAAGCAAACCGGACATTCTTTAACAGGCGATGAGAACCGATAATTCCTTTGAGAAGCGCACTTACAGATCCGCCATGTGTCAAAGAAGACGAACTGGATCTGATATAATCGGTCTTCTTGGCCAGTTCAGGCATGGTACTCTCACGAACGAGCGTCACCATCGAACGAGGAATATCGTACATCCTGGCTATCTTATCTGCGGAAATGATGAAATCCCTGGTGCGTACAATGATATTCACATTGTCCTTCGCAAGTTCCTGCAGCATCGTCTGCATCTCTTCATCCGGAGCGTAGCTGATAACGAACATAGCGTATAGTTTTCCGGCTACAGCAAGATAGATCGCGTCTCTGGTCGATGCTTTCGTGTAACGGTTTTCATAGTCGCGTGAAGGAACATCAATCTCATGCGCTTCAAGCAGCTCACGGCTTCCTACAAGGATCCGGTTCTTGTCCACCCAGAAGCTGAATCCCAGTCCTTCTTCATAGACGACACTGTCAGTATCAAAAAGCATATCGGTCTTGCCCTGGATCACTTTCATGAACATGTAGGACATGGTATCACAGGAATGAATCAGGACAGAAGCAGCGTAAAGGATAGCCTGGTCAACACGCTCTTTTTCAAAAGTCTTGATGCCGTGAAGGAGGACCTTCTCCCTGGGGAAGAGCTCCCTTCCCTCGATCACAACGCAGTTTGCGTTGGCAATATCCTCTGCCGATGTATAACCGGGTATAACTGCTCCGACTTTACTCAGGCTGTTCTGAAGTTTCTTGATCGGAAGTACCGAGATTAGTGTAGTGATAAAAGGAGTAATCAGCGCAGCGGAAACCGCAACGACCCGCACAGCGGACACCAAGCTCTTATCCTTCAGAAAGTAGGAGATCACTCCAAGAAGTAAAGAGAGAAGTAACGCGAAAGGCTGGATTTTCTCGCTACGACTGTAATTGATTTTTTTGCTGAGAGCCTGGGAAAGGAAGTTGTCTACAACACCCGTCTTGCGCTTGATCAACACATTGGCGCTTGTAACATTCAGGTCGTGCGCCAGCGCATGCGTGAAATCAGAATCTGCAAGAACAAGAGAAGCATACTTCTGAGGCATCTCAGAGATCATCTTTATGGAATCGAAGAGACGCTTCGAATCCAAAAACAGTCCCAACTGGTAGAAAAAGTATCCTAAAACCGAAACCAATGCGATAGCACCCACAGAGACAGAAGAAGCATCAAAGAATGAGACGACCGCATCAACGGCAGATATCAGGAGTGAATAAGTAATGAGGGTTCCCGGCTTGAATTTCAATTTCAACAGGTTCTTTACGTTGGACAAAAAGCCTTTAGGATCCGCAAGGATGGTAAGCAGGATCAATGCCAACGTAAGACCATAAAACGCCTTAGGAGATGAGAAGACCGGAATATTGAACACCTCAAGCAATACATTGAAAAATAGGAGCAGGAATGCAGCCACGCCGATAATAATCACCGTTCTGCCCCTTCTGCCGTGTTCCATGGAGATCGTATCATACGCGTCAGTAGGCTGCTCGGGTTCCGATTCGTTATCCTCACTTGTTTCCGGCGCTTCCTCTACTTTGCGAGCTTTTGCCTTGGTTTCACCATGTTCGACGACAACGTTATCTCCGAAAAACTCACTGAAATCGTCTTCTTCCGACGCGTTCAGCAGAGTTCTGGAGATCGACCTCTCGTTTTCGTTTTTACTCTGATCTGCATTTTCCGAAGCCGATTCGCCCCTTCCGGTCTTTTCCTGTTTCGGTGCAACCTGCGAATCGGCCACCACCTCGGGGATCGTAATCCTTACGGTAGTCTGCTGCGAATTGAAAAGAGGATGCTTTTCCGCCTCTGCCCTGCTTATATTCTCAGGTGAATCTTTTATGTCGTCAGGATGTCCGAGCCTGAAATCACCGGAATAATCGCCCAACAACGATTCAAAAGGCTTCTCGGCCTCCCTTTTTAAACTCTCAGCGTCTTTCCCGAGAGAATCCGCATTCTCCTCAGCTTCCGCCACTCTTTTTTCTACGATCTCCTTGAGTTTATCTGCTTTGTTGTATGTAAAATCGAGCTGACGTGTCTCCACTACAGCGGCTGATACTTCTTTTGTCTCATTATCCGGTTCGATTGAATCTTTCAATGTATCAAGAATTGCCGTCACACCGAGATTTGTTTCCGGCTGGACCTTCAAAGCATCTTCCAGCTTTTTTTCAGACTCTTCCTTGTCCTTTTCGATCTCTTCTCTTTTTTCCTTTAATTCCTGAAGAAGCTCATCGATATTGTATTCCATCCGTTATCTCCCTTAATAATACCGTTGTCTCACAACTTCATAGATCAATGCGCTTGCGGCTGCAGACGCGTTCAGTGAGTTTACCTGCCCGTACATCGGAAGAGATACTGAGGCATCACAGAGCTCTTTTACAAGCCTGGAGACCCCAAATCCCTCGGATCCGATTATCAGTCCGATAGGACCGCGAAGATCAGTTTTATAGCAGTTTGCTCCATCCATATCAGCGCAATAGAAGAATATGCCTTTCTTTTTTAACTGTCTGATCTCGTTGGAAAGGTTTGAAACCCGTGCTATTTTCATATGACTGCATGCTCCTGCAGATGAGCGATGGACCGTGGCATTTACCGCCACATTCCCTCTTTTGGGAATGATGATTCCGTGGACTCCTGCACATTCCGCAGTACGAATGATCGCTCCGAGATTATGGGGGTCTTCAATTCCATCGGTCAGGATAATGAAAGGACTCTCCCCTTTCTCTTCAGCAAACCTTACGATATCGTCCACGCTGCAATACTCACAAAATGAAGCAGACGCAGCTACACCCTGATGATGGGAATCTCCGCATATAAACTCCATCTTTACTGCGGGAACCCGCTTTACCGTCGCTTTTTTCTCCTTAGCCAAGGCTATATAGTATGACGCCAGCTTATCCTGAAGATCACTGCTGATATATACCGTATCGACAGAAGAATCACTTTTCAGCAGTTCCACTACTGAGTTCCTTCCGTAAACGATACCGTTTTCAGCCTCTCTGTTTTCTCTGCTGTCGTTTTCGCTGCCAGTTTTCTTCATAGAAACCTCAGATTCGCATATTATTCATCGAAAATTATAACACAAAACAAATCGTTTTCGTTTGATTTCGTAGAAAACGCGGCGCATATAATGTGTATTTACAAAAAATTCATCCGGAAAGAAGAAACACCATCGCCACGTGCACATGTATTGCGCGTCACCCACTCCATTCATATATTCTTCATTCTCCTTCCGGCAATTGATGATATAATAATTTGAAATGATTTGAAGATAGAGGATACCAAATGTCTATTCTTGACAAACTGTTCGGAAACACCAGCGACAGGATACTGAAAAAATGTACTCCTATTCAGGATAAGGTCTTAAAACTGGAACCCAAGTATGCCGCTTTTTCAGATGCGGAACTTCAGTCTATGACCCTTAAATTCAAGGAACTGCTTAAGAATGGAAGTACTCTGGATGACATCCTTCCCGATGCGTTTGCCGTTTGCCGTGAGGCATCCTGGCGCGTTCTGGGAATGAAGCACTTCCCTGTTCAGGTCCTGGGAGGCATCGTTCTTCATCAGGGAAATATCGCCGAAATGAAGACCGGCGAAGGAAAGACCCTGGTCGCTACTCTTCCGGCATATCTAAATGCTTTATCCGGAAAAGGCGTGCATATTGTCACAGTCAACGATTACCTCGCTAAACGTGACAGCGAGTGGATGGGAAAAGTCTACAATTATCTTGGGCTCAACGTTGGGCTCGTCCTTCCCGGCATGACGCCGGAAGAACGGCAGCAGGCCTACAATTCCGATATCACTTACGGAACGAACAACGAGATGGGGTTCGATTACCTTAGAGATAATATGGTCGGCGATCTTTCCCGGAAGGTGCAGCGGGGTCATTCTTTTGCGATCGTCGATGAAGTAGACTCCATCCTTATCGATGAGGCAAGAACGCCGCTCATCATCTCCGGCCAAGGAGACCAGTCTACGGACCTGTATCAAAAGGCAGATTCCTTCGCTCGCACCCTTTCCAAAGAAGTAATCACCGATCATGATGACAAAACGGAACTGGAATCGGAAAACGCTGATTACATCGTCGACGAAAAGACAAAAAGCGTCTCTCTCACTGAGCGGGGTATTTTCAAAGCCCAGAGATACTTTGGAATAGAAAACCTTGCCGATCCGGAAAACATGACCCTTTCGCATCATATCGACCAGGCTATTCGTGCTCATGGTCTGATGAAACGCGATGTGGATTACGTTGTTCACAACGGTGAAGTCATTATCGTAGACGAGTTTACCGGGCGTCTGATGATTGGCCGAAGATACAGCAATGGTCTTCATCAGGCGATCGAGGCCAAAGAAAAGGTCAATGTTGCCAGGGAAAACAGGACACTCGCCACCATCACGTTCCAGAATTATTTCCGTATGTACGAGAAGCTTTCCGGAATGACCGGAACTGCCATGACCGAAAAGGATGAATTCAACGAGATCTATGGTCTGGAAGTCGTCACGATTCCCACCAACAAACCTGTAATCCGTATGGATTATCCCGATGTTGTCTACAAGAATCAAAACGCGAAGTTCAATGCCGTAGTTCAGCAGATCGTGAAATGTCACGAAAAAGGACAGCCTGTTCTGGTCGGTACCGTTAGTATAGAGAAGTCTGAGCATCTTTCCCGTCTTGTCAAACGCTACGGCATTCCCCACAACGTGCTGAACGCCAAGAATCACGAAAAAGAAGCAGCTTACGTTGCCCAAGCTGGTAAATTCGGTGCAGTTACAATAGCAACGAACATGGCCGGACGCGGTACAGATATCATTCTGGGAGGAAACGCAGAATTCCTCGCCCGCACCCAGATGGTCTCAGAAGAATACACGGATGAGCAGATCGCAGCTGCCACTTCCTATTACGCCACAGAGGATGAGGAAGTGCTTTCCCTTAGGGAGCACTTTAAGACTCTGCTCAAAAAATATGAGGATGAAATCGCTCCGGAAGCCGAGAAAGTTAAAGAAGCAGGCGGATTGTTTATTATCGGAACGGAACGGCATGAAAGCCGCCGTATTGACGACCAGCTGCGAGGTCGTTCCGGAAGACAGGGAGACCCGGGTGAAAGCCGCTTTTATCTTGCTATGGACGATGACTTGATGAGGCTGTTCGGCGGAGACCGTGTCACCTCGATCATGGACAGTTTTGACATACCGGAAGACACTCCGATCGAAAGCAAGATGCTTACAAATGTGATCGAATCCTCTCAGAAGAAAGTCGAAGGAAGAAACTTTGCCATTCGTAAGAACGTCCTGAACTATGATGATGTTATGAATAAGCAAAGAGAGACCATCTATTCGCAGCGCGATATGGTTCTTGAAGGCAAGGATGTCAGGCAGAGCATCGATCAGATGATCCTTGAGTCCATTCAGGAAAACGTTTACACCTATCTCTCCACCGATAACCACGAAGACTGGAACCTCAACGGACTTCGTGACCATTATCTTGGCTGGCTTACCACTCCTAATGATCTGAGATATACGAAAGAACAGCTCTCCAGGACCAGCCGTGAGGATGTCATCAAAACACTCAATGATCGCGCTCAGTTGATTCTCTCCGACAAGGAAAAGCGTATCGGCTCCGACATGATGAGACTTGTGGAGCGCTTCTCCCTACTCTCTTCTGTCGATCAAAACTGGATGGATCACATCGACAATATGGATGAGTTAAGAAAATCGATCCACCTCCGTTCTTACGCTCAGCACGATCCTGTTATCGAATACAGGAGAGAAGGATACGCTATGTTCGACGAGATGGTAGACACCATCCGTGAACAGACAGCAAAGAAAGTTCTCATCTCTACCATCGTTCCCAAGAAGCAGACTGAAACCAACGAAAAAGAAGCTCAGAATGCCGGGAATGAAAAAAGAACGATCGTAAAAAAAGAAAAAATTGGCAGGAATGACCCTTGTCCGTGCGGAAGCGGAAAGAAATACAAGAACTGTCACGGACGGAATCAGTCCAAGTAGTAAGAGCCCTGTAAGGAAACTATAAAAAGGCACGAGACGCCATTTAAAACGCCTCGTGCCTTATTTCTTACTTCCTATAATATTCCGTTATTTCGCCTTTGATTCAACCTCTAAAATAAGGTTGAAAAGTGATGAAGCCTGCTGGGGATACTCATTCGTCAGCTGCTCTCCGGAAGTAGCGAATTCCTCCTTGGAAAGTTCATCCCCTTTGGAAGGATGCTGTGAAAGGATGTCGTTGATCTCAGCCTCACTCCTTGCCATAGACGCCGAAACATATCCTTCATAAAGATTACTTGGCAAGGAGAAAAGTCTCACCTGATTATTCCTGTTGCTGGAATAAACTGCTCTGAACATTTTATAAACACCTGAATTGAGATAATGTGTTACCTCATTCACGAGCTTTTTGTCCGGGTTCTTGAGGAGATATTCATACAAGATCGAGATGGAATTGATAAGCAGCTTCTTGCTGAGAACAGGCAGCAGTGAACCTTTGAATCTGTTATCATCTTTAACATCCGCCTCGTTCGGAATATCCTCAACATTCAGCGTCAAACCACTTCTGTCCGGTGACCTTCCGAGAAGGTAGTCGCATGATACGCCATAAAAATCAGCTACACGTACCACGAATGACAGTCCGCATTCCCTGATTCCTTTTTCATAGTGGGAGAGCAGCGCCTGGGAAATCCCCAAACTTGCTGCGGCCTCTTTTTGTGTAAGGCCTTTCTCCTTTCTCAACAGGGTTAAAATCCTATTAAAACTATCCTTGCTTTCCATTACTGCTCCATGAGATTTTTTTGCACGTTTCAAATTGTAGCAAGAATAATACTCTTCGTAAAGTGCTTTTAGTAGAATACTAGTTATTTTTTTAAACATTATTTCCTGAGAATGTCCTCTTGCATTTGCAATTCCAATATTCTTCTCCGTGATCATAATGTCGTTCTGCTCTTTGTTATTTATCATTTGATATGCTCACAACCACCCGTTACCTTTTGAAAAAAGAGAAAGACGTAATATAATATTCGTACATCAATTCATTTTAGGAGCATTATGAAAACATATAAACTGTACTTGCTCAGACATGGTCTGACCAAAGCCAACTTGGAAGGACGCTATTGCGGGACTATGGATATTCCGCTGTGCGAAGAAGGAATTCAGCAGCTGAATGATCTGGTCGATTCGTGCGAATATCCTTACGTTGAAACCGTTTACGCAAGTCCATTGCTGCGTGCAAGAGAAACCGCTGAGATCCTGTTTCCCGGTTCAGAGTATATTGCTGTGGACAACCTTCGCGAAGCATCCTTCGGCCGTTTTGAAGGAATCCGTATGAAAGATCTTCAAGATGATGAAGAGTTTCAGAAATGGATCGTACCGGGCAGTGACTATACCCCTCCTGGAGTCGAGCCTTCTAAAAACTTTTATGTTAGAAGCAGAGAAGGTCTGATTCAGGTCATCGATGACATGATGCACCGAGGCATCTTTTCCGCTGCAGTGGTGACCCATATCAGTGTGATCGGTGCATGTATGGCTGCGCTCGCTTACCCGAAACACTCCCCGTACGAATGGAATTGCGACCCAGGCCGAGGATTCATGGTGCGCATCGATCCCTCTCTCTATCTCCGAGAACCGTTGGTGGAATTTGTAAGTGAGATCCCGTTTGAAGGTCAGGATCAAACTCCGAGTGATGAAGATCCCTTTGATTATATCGATCTATAAAATACGCGATATCAAAAACAGAGCCTGCAAGAAATCTTGCAGGCTCTGTCATATTGAACAATCAAATTATGCCAACGGATCGGCAGGAGCTTCCCAATACGCAGGGTTGTGAATGCAAGTAGCCGTAGGCATATTGTCTCTTGTATAGTATCCGGTCCTCGTATTCGGGCACGCTTCACTTGCGAAATCTCCGGAGTCAACACAGAACGTTGCTCTGACGATATTGCCGGTAGTCGGGAATTCCTTTGTTTCCAGGCCTTCGGAGATCGTACTCATGATGTTTCTCCAGGCATACTGAGTATCAAAGTGAATGCTGTAAGGAAGCATCGGACCATTCCGGTCGTAACCCATCCAAACGCCGCAGACATAATAAGGATTCAACCCCATAAACCAATAGTCATTGTTGTCGGAGGAAGTACCGGATTTTCCGCAAAGAGGCATTTTGCTGTCATATCTTGCTCTTGTACCTGTACCCTCACTGATAACACCTCTGAGCATGTAGTTCATGATCTCAGCTGTTTCTTCGGAAATAGCAGCGCTCTTTGTGATGTAGCGTGTCTTATCCAGCATGACATCTCCGGACTTATCACAGATCTGAGTGTAGAAATGGGGTGTTGTGTATACACCTCCGTCTCCGAAGATGGCGTACGCCGCTGTCATTTCCAAAACTGTGCATCCATCTGTCAAACCGCCAAGTCCCATGGAGTAAGTACGGTCTGTCAGGTACATTCCTCTGTCCTCATCCCATCTCGAATCGACCAGGGTCGTAAATCCAAGAGAAGACGTCAGGAAATCAAAGGAGAAATCTGCCCCTATCAGGTTCATTGTCCAAACAGCAGTCGTGTTCAAAGACTGGGCCACTCCCCTGAAAACCGTAACAGAGTTTCCATACGTGTTGGAGAAGTTTCTTGGCCAGGGCTTTCCGTTTTCATCCACATTGTAGGGCTGATCGAAAATCAAAGAAGAATAATGGATCTTCTTCAGTTCCAATGCAGGAGCATATACAGCCAGCGGCTTCATGGAAGAACCGGTCTGTCTTGGAGAGAACGCTCTGTTCAGTGCACGGCTTACAGTCTTCTCTCTGATACCGCCTGCAATACCAAGAACCTCGCCGTCATAGTTCATAACTACCATGGCCGCTTCGATCTGGTTGTTCTTAGGAGTAACTCCATCTTCCTCATATTCCAATTCAGGCCAAAGTTCTTTATCAAAGGCTGTAGCTTCAACAGTCTCCTGAACCATCGGATCCATTGTGAGATAGATGGTAAGACCGCCCTGGAACAGTTCATTGAAGGCTTCGGAATAAGTCATTCCCTTAATGTTCATGAAATCATCCAAGACCTGTTCAATGACCGCGTCCGTGAAGAATGAATAGACCTTGCTTCCGGAAGATGTGCTCTTATTGGCTTCATCAAATACCATGGCATCGCTCTCGGCTTTTGCCATATTGTATTCTTTTTCGGTGATCATGCCGTAATCGTACATGTTATACAGTACGAAATTGCGCTGCCTGTGGTTCTCATCCGGATTCAAATACGGGTTGTATGCAGACGGGTACTTGGTGACACAGATGATGGCAGCGGATTCCGCCATTGTAAGGTCCGAAGCATGCTTTCCAAAATAGTAGTTTGCGGCAGCTTCGATTCCGGCGACCTGATCGCCCAAACCAACCGTGTTCAGATAAGCTTCGAGGATCTGTTCCTTCGAGTAGTTCTTTTCCAGTTCCAATGCGCGGTATATCTCACGCAGCTTACGCAGAACACCGCCGATTCCGGAAACAGCTTTATCAGAAGTAATGTTCTTGATCAACTGCTGTGTGATCGTTGATCCGCCCTGTGTGCTCTCCGACATACGGTAAATATACTCATTGATAAAACCGAAAGCTGTTCTCTTCCAGTCTACGCCATGGTGCGTCCAGAACCTCTGGTCCTCAGATGCCACTACAGCTTTAATCAAACTCTGGGGAAGATCACCGTATTCCACCCATAGACGGTTCTCATCGCTGTAAAGACGCTCATACTCATACCACTCTTCTTTTTCCTTATCGTAAGCCATCAACCTGGTAGCATAACTTAGCTTAATCTGATTGATATCCAGAACTTTGTTATCCTCTGCGGTAGCGTCAGCAAGATACAATGCAGTAAGAACGCCTACAACACACCCCAAAATAATGCCGAAGCATGCCATAACGATGATAAAACGGAGCAGTCCCTGCCAGAAAGACAGCTTCGCTCTCTCCGGCTTTTCCGTACTCTTATTGTTCGCTTTACTCTTATTTTTGTTCTTCACTTTAAATCTTTTGCTTCCTTTTGAAGTATTGTCGTTTTCCTCAAGTTCTTCATCATTCAGGGAATCAAGATCATACTCCTCCCCCGACGAATCTGCAATATCCTCTTCCGACGCAAAAGCATCCTGGGAAGTAGGACTCAGTGGCAAACTGTTCACGGCAAAACCGTCATCTTTCTTTTCCTCATCATCAAAAGATGATTCGCTGGGATTTCCCTCAATGGCAGTTTCGCTGCGAAGTTCGTCAAAGATCGCTTCCATCTCGTTCGTGGCAGTATGGAAATCGTTTTCCGGTACGTTTTCTGTCTCATCAGACGAAAAGAAAATATCTCCTTCCTTCGCCTCATCAGCTCCGGAAACAGATTCTCCCTGTACTTTCTTTTCTTCAAAATCGTTATTCGGCATATCTCAAACAACCTTTCCAATCACGATAAAAACGTGTCAGGCAGGACTTTCTCTCCTAAAAATAATAACTGAGCGTCAAAAACACATAGATATTCCCATAGAATATACCACAAAAACTCCTCTGTGTTAATCATAAAAGCCAGTATTAACAAAAAAGACATTTCATTGTAATATTTCCTTAATGTATCAACCATCTCATTATCTCCGGAGTTGTTATGGCAGAAAAGAAAGAGAAATTGCTTTTACACAGTTGTTGCGCTGTCTGTTCCTCCCATGTGATATCCGTCCTTGCCCCAGAATACGATCTGACAGTGTACTACTATAATCCCAACATATGGCCGAAGGAAGAATACGAACACAGAAAAAGGGAGCAGATACGGCTTATTCAGACCGCGCCATTCTGCGAAGGAGTTTCTTACGTAGATCAGGATTATGACCACCAGGAATACCTGAATGCGGTAAAAGGATTCGAAGATCAGCCTGAAGGCGGAGCAAGGTGTACAGAGTGCTTTCGCCTCCGTCTGGAAAAAACCGCCACATTCGCTGTCGCACATGGTTATGATCTGTTCTGTACCACGCTTACGGTAAGCCCCCACAAAAACAGTGAAACTATTAATGCAATCGGCCAGGAGTTGTCTGCGAAGTATGGAATAGAATGGCTTTACTCCAATTTTAAAAAGAAAGACGGCTACCTCCATTCGACAAAACTGGCAAAAGAATATGGCCTATATCGTCAGGACTTCTGCGGCTGCGAATTTGCTTGGCGCGGAAAAGATCCTTTTCCGATCTGAGCAATCCATTTTTCAACATCAGAGTAAAAAAGATGAGCTTTCTTTCGAGCTCATCTTTTTGTTATTCAAACAGATAGATTTCATAACTCCAGGGGCGTATTCTGGCTACCTTCCCATTGTCAAATATGTACGCATAATCTTTTTCCGATCTGTTGAGAAGGAACGCCAGTTTCCCTTTCTCGGACTTTCTCCAAAAACCGATTACCGATTCTTCCGAGATAAAAAACTCCGTTCTTCCCTCTTTCAGGATCTCTTCGTACTTTTTATGCTCTTCTGAGAGTTTCCGGACGAATGAGAACAGATTGTTATCAATATGATCCCATTCAAAGTATCTTCTGCAGAAGGGATCTCCATAACCCTGCATCCCGATCTCATCCCCGTAATAGATCGTCGGAATTCCCGGCAAATAGAACAGTAGGGCGTAAGCCAGTTTCAGCATCTCGATTCCGCGGAGGTAATCGTCCTTGCTGAGCACTCTAGCCGAAGCGTCCTCTTTCGATCTCGATGCAGCAAAAGAGTCTGCAAGCATGTTGATCGCCCTGGGAGTGTCATGGCTGGAAAGGAGATTCAAACAGGTAAGCAGCATGTCATGAGGATAATTATTTGTTATCCGCTCAATTGCCTCGCGGAATCTGAAAGAATCACCGTTCGAAACAAAATCCAGTATAGCGATGCGGAAAGGATAGTTCATCGTACCATCCAGCTCGTTACCGTAAAAATATCTGCGTCTTTCGCCATAGCTGATTTTATTGCTAGCGTCTTCCCATACCTCACCTATCAGGATCCCCTGAGGATCATTCCTTCGGATTGCCTGTCTGATCTTCTCTATAAACCGATCCGGCAATTCATCCGCCACATCCAGTCTGAATCCGGATGCCCCCAGTTTCATCCAATGGTCAATGACCCCATCCACTCCGGTAATAAACTCTGTATAAGAGGGTTCCATTTCTTCCACTTCCGGAAGCGTGCTGAATCCCCACCACGACGCATATTGGCGCGGCCACTCTGTAAAGCGATACCACTTGTAATATGGACTATCCTTGCTCTGGTAAGCACCAACAGAATCAAATCGTCCGTACTTATTGAAATACACGCTGTCATCTCCGGTGTGGCTGAAAACTCCATCCAATATGATACGTATTCCCCCCTTTTTCGCCTGGACGCACAGAGAAACAAAGTCCTGCTCCGTCCCGAGCTGAGGATCGATCGTCATGTAATCCGATGTGTCATATCTGTGGTTTGAAAAAGCCAGGAACACGGGGTTGAGGTAGATGATTGAGACATTAAGGGAAACGAGATACGGCAGCTTCTCTTCTATCCCCTTCAGAGTTCCCCCATAAAAGTCGTTGTTGCGAACAACGCCCGCTTTGTCCGGCCACCAGATCGGGATTTCGGACACATCATCGTGATAGGTCCTCCCCTGTATCCGAACAACAGGCTCGGTGCGATAAAACCTATCGGGGAAAATCTGGTACGCGATTCCCCCCTTGAATGGTTCTGCCGAAACATACTCCCGGTCATATACGGTCTGCTGGAACATGTATTCCCTCTGGCCGTATCCTACCATCTCGTCCTGAGAGAACTGGAGGTAACCGTTTTTCGGTGAAAGAAAACAATAAAAATAAAGCCCCGGTGTCTCAAACCTGTAATTCACATACAGGTTATTACCAGAGCAAGACATGGGGAGATATTCCACAGAACTCTCCCCATCTTTTCTCATTAGCAAAGCTATATCATCCTCGCCGGCGCCTCTGAGCTGGATCTCCACAGACTGCTGAGATCTGACTGCGCCATTTGGCATTTTTACAGCGTATACCTTAGCCATTGCTTCAGTTCATCGGCTCCAAATTCCAGATGTTATTTGCGTACTCCGTGACAGAGCGGTCAGCGGAGAAGATACCGGAGGAAGCAATGTTAGCCAAAGACTCCCTTGCCCAGCCGGACCGGTCTGCATAAGCAGTGTCCGTTGCCAACTGTGTAGCATAATAGTCGTCGAAATCCCTCAGAACCATATAGCGGTCCTGACTCTTCAGACTTCCGAGAAGTTCAGGGAACTTGTATCCGAGAGCGCCGCTTTCAATAAAGTCAAAGACCTCATGTATCGCACCGTTATTCTGATAGATCATATTGGGATTGTAGGTCGGTCTTTCAGCTACGACCTGCTCTTTTGTCATTCCGAACAGGAAGAAATTCTCCTGCCCTGCAACATCGCGAATTTCAACGTTGGCACCATCCAGAGTTCCGATCGTCACTGCTCCGTTCAGCATCAGTTTCATGTTTCCTGTTCCAGAAGCTTCTGTCCCGGCAAGCGAGATCTGTTCGGAGATATCCGCAGCCGGCATAAGAACTTCAGACATGCTGACTCTGAAATCAGGAAGGAAGACGACGCGCAGGAGATCCCTTGTCCTCTCATCGTTCTCCAGGAACTCGCTGAGGACACACACCAGATGTATCATCTCTTTTGCCATGAAGTAGCCTGGCGCAGATTTGCCACCGAAGAAGAAGGTTCTGGGAACGAAATTCCCGCCCTTTCCTCCGATAATGTCAAGATATCTTCTGATGATCGCAAGAGCATTCAGATGCTGTCTCTTGTACTCATGGAAACGCTTTACCTGAACATCAAACAAGGACTCCGGATTCAGAGTTGCTTTGCTGAAAGAACTCGCGTACTTGATAAACGACTTCTTGTTGTTGTATTTGATCGCATTCAGATGCGCCAGCACATTCGCGTCGTCCTTAAACGAATTCAGCGCAGCAAGGTTGGATGCGTCCGATTTAAACCCATCTCCTATCAAAGAACTGACGTAATCACTCAATTCCCTGTTTCCCTGAAGGAGCCATCTTCTGTAGGCGATACCGTTAGTGACGTTCACGAATTTATCCGGATACTTGCCGGCAAATTCCGGGAACAAAGAGTCTTTAACCAGATCGCTGTGAAGTTTTGAGACTCCGTTGACGTTGTGGGAAACAAAAGCGCACAGGTTGGCCATACGCACTTCACCGTTGCTGATAATGCGTGTTTTTGCAAGCACTTCAGGAGAACACCCTTCCATCTCCCTGGCTAAAGTGCGATCAAGTTCCTGGATGATCTCATAGATACGCGGAATACATGTTTTCAGAAGATCTGCATTCCATCTCTCCAGAGCCTCGGTCATAAGAGTATGGTTCGTATACGCAAAGCATCCCCTAACGATCTCAAAAGCTTTGTCCCATCCATATCCGCATTCATCCAGAAGGATGCGCATCATTTCAGGAATGGCCAGGGTCGGGTGGGTATCATTGACATGGATCGCCACCTTCTCCGGAAGAAGATCAAGGTTGCCATCATATCTTGCCAAATGCTTGGAGATCAGATCCTGCATGGAAGCACAGCAAAGGAAATACTGCTGTCTCAGTCGAAGCATCTTACCGTCTACCTGATTGTCATTTGGATAGAGTATTTTAGTGATCAGCTCCGCAGTGCTGTTTTTCAACATAGCAGCTGCGTAATCTCCCCTGTTAAAACTCTCCATATCGATTCCGGGAGATTCCGCTTTCCACAGCCTCAGTTTGCTGACACACGGTGAATTGTATCCTGCAATATAAAGGTCATACGGCACAGCAAGAACAACATCATAATTGACCTGCTCCGCATGATAGTATTTTCCGTACCACTGGCTCAGAACCTGACCGCCGAACCGAACTTCGACCGCCTCGTCACTGCGCTGCTGAAGCCACACACGTCCGTACGGAAGCCAGGCATCCGGAAGTTCGATCTGCTTTCCATCCTGGATCCTCTGCTTGAAGATACCATACTCGTAAAGAAGGGAATAACCGGTCGCAGGGTAGCGGCATGTTGCCAGTCCGTCCAGATAACAGGCGGCCAGTCTACCGAGTCCGCCATTTCCCAGCGCGGCGTCCGGCTCGATATCATATAACTGATTGAGGGAAACTCCACACCTCTCTACCGCCTCTCTCGCCATGTCTTCCATGCCCAAGTAGCACAGATTGTTTCTCAAGGACTTACCAATGAGGAACTCCATAGAGAGATAGTAAACTTCCTTTGCTCCTTTGGCAGCCGCATTGGAGGAAGCATCAGCCCTCATCTCGGCCAGATTGTTCCGGATAAGCTCACTTAGCGCAAAATAAACATTCTGAACAGTAGCACTCGTAACGCTTACTCCGTATTCTGTCTTTATTTTTCGCTCCAGATCATCGAACAGCTGATCCGAGTTTGTATACTTTTTGTCGAAATTCATTTATACCTCTTTTGGCTTGATTGAATCGATTTACAGTACTGCATAAACCTCTTATAGGCCTCATGACAGTACTGTGTAATATAGCATAATTACGGCTCTCAATCAACCAAAACTTGCGTTGATTTCAATATGTCCGTGTAATATAATTTATAAGGATATGTATGTAAAAGATGATTATAAGGAAGGGTGTAACCGTTATGGCAAATAAAATTACTCTCAGTATTGCCGGCTTCAATCTGATTGTTAATACGACGGAAGACGAGGATCATGTTCGCAAGCTGAACGCCACTCTGAATGAGGATCTTTCTCAGATCCTTCAGAGCAATCCCTCTGCATCCGTGACGAATGCTGCTCTTTTGTGTTCTCTGGACTATCTTGATCGTTATGACAAAGCCACCCACAGCGCTAACAACCTGCGGACGCAAATCAAGGACTATCTTTCTGAAGCTTCGAACGTGAAACTGATGTATGACGACGAAGTAAAGAAGAATGCTGATCTTTCTAAAGAGATCCAGACTTTGAGAGCTCACGTCACCAAGCTTGCCGCGGACGGTGCAAACGGAAGTGCCAACGAAGAAGCTCTCCGCAAAGAACTGGATACTGCTAAAAGCGACGCAGAGATCGTAAGGCGTCAGCTTAAGGAGCAACTGGATCAGAACCGCACCCTGTTGGACAAAACTACTGCTCTCTCCGACCGGAACGCAAAACTGGAAGCTGACAATCAGCGTCTGACTTCCCTTCTGCAGACCGCGTCCTCTAAACTTGAAGAGCTTGTGAGACTCCCCAAGCCGATTCACACGGATGACGATTACGAAGCTCTTCAGAAAAAGTATGAAGAACTGGAAGAAAAGAATGTCCAGCTCGAAATTGATCTCGAGGAAGCAGATAAGAAGGCCGCGACCCCAGCATCTTCGTATACGGAACCCACTTATACAGAGGATTCACAGCTTCCCAGTACTGCAGATTATTATTCTGCCTACAATGATGAGCCCGCATCCGACACATCAGATTATTCCTACGGATCCACCTCTTCCTTCTCCGATGATTTCAGCCAGGATTATACAGCGAACTCCGGCAACTTCTCCCTGGCCAGTGACGAATCCGTTACCGACACAGGCAGTTCCGCCTCTCAGGACACAGTTCCTGCCAATTCCTATGATGACCTTGGTGTAGAAAAGGGATTCAAGACTTTCACCCAGTTGATGGATGAGGACAGAAAAGAGAGAGATCTTCAGCAGAAACAATATGTCGAAGACGATGACGATGACAGTCTGCCGAATCTCTCCTGGATCAACGATATTTAATCTCTACCCCTGAGGAACTCGATCCATAATGAATGTTCTTAAGATAAAGAAACTCGATCCCAATGCCATAACGCCTTCCAAGGCCACATCGGGGTCCGCTTGTTTTGACTTGCATGCTCTCACGTCGGAGCCTTATACTATGATGCCGGGGGAACACCATATGTTCCATACCGGCCTGTCCATTGAGATGCCGTCTGATGACTGCGTCTGTCTTCTTTTCTCCAGAAGTGGGATGGGCGTAAAACATGGCATCACATTGTCCAACAGTGTCGGCGTCATAGACAGTGATTACCGTGGTGAGTTGTGTGTCGCCCTGGTCAATCATGGAGATGAACCCTACACGGTCAATCCTGAGGACAGGATTGCACAAATGATGATAATCAGAACCTTTCCGCTGGAGATTTCCGTTGTAGACACACTGAATGATACGGAACGCGGTGAAGGCGGCTTTGGTTCGACAGGAAGTAAATAAGTATGGATTTTATCCTTGCATCAAAAAGCCCCCGGAGAAAGGAACTTCTTCATTTTATTCTCCCGGACTTTCAGACCATAGACGCTCATTTCAATGAGCGGGATGTCAACATTTCCGCCCCCGATCAATTGTGTCTTGAATTGGCCAAGGACAAAGCGCTCAGCGTTTTCCACTATCATTCTGACTGCTGTGTCATCGGAAGCGATACGATGGTTGCGATAGACGGCCAGCTGCTGGGGAAACCCCATTCCCGAGAGGAGGCTTATGATATGCTCGCTTCTCTCTCAGGCCGGACGCACAGTGTGTTTACAGGGGTGTACATCGCTGCTCCCTCGGTAAAAGAAGGTTTTGTTTGTGAAACACTTGTTCATTTCATTGAGCTCTCTGAAGATGTGATCCAGGATTACGTAGAAACAGACGAGCCGTATGATAAAGCAGGCGGTTACAGCATTCAGGGCGGAGCGAGCAAATTCTGTGATAAACTGATCGGTGACTATTACAACGTTATGGGTCTTCCGGTTTCCGCGCTATATCAAAAGATGCGCGAATTGAAACTGATTTAGAGGTTTTATATGGGAAAAGTTATAATGATCTCTTCTGGCAAGGACGGTGTTGGAAAGTCTTCTATAGCCGCAATGCTTGCTGAAGTGTATTGTGAAGAAGGAAAAAGCGTTCTTCTGATAGAATTTGAAAATGGTTTACGTTCCCAGAATCTCTATGTGAATGCCACAGCTTCCCTGTTTGATCTGAGCGATGTTGTTACCGAGAGATGTACATTGGAACAAGCGATCACTGTTTCTTCGCTCTACCCCAAGCTGAGTGTTTTATTCGCAGGAAATGAGCGATGTACCATCGATAAAGAGTCTTTCGGTTCTCTCGTTCTGCCACTGGTCGAACAGTATGACATCGTTCTGATCGATACAGATTGCAGCGATGAAACGATTGAAACCGTTTCTTCCTTTTCAATGTTTAACCTTATTGTTTCTACCAACGATCGTTCCGGGATCAGAGACGCCAAATATGTATGCGACCTGCTGTATGATGACAACGCACCAAACATCCGTCTTATCCTGAACCGAATCAAACCGGAATACGTAAAAAAAGGAGCTTCCATGAATCTGGACTCCTGTATAGACACGATAGGCGCTCAATTGATTGGCGTCATTCCTGAACATTTTGATGTTGCCTATTCGACCAACAACGGCAAGAAACTCAGTAAAAGTTCAATCATTCGCGAAATCATCTGCAATATTACCCAAAGACTTGATGGAATGAATATACCGCTTTCGTATAAGTGAGGTAAAAAATGAAGATTGCTCTTATTGCTCACGACTCAAAAAAAGAATTGATGGTTCAGTTCTGTATTGCATATCGCGGAATCCTTTCTAAACATGCTTTATGTGCAACCGGGGTCACTGGAACAACTATCAGTGAAGCGACCGGACTCAACATAAAAAAATTCATGGCTGGAGGGCAAGGCGGAGCGGAACAGATCGTTGCACGCGTAGCCTGCAACGAAATCGACCTGGTCTTACTGTTCAGGGATCATATCGCCCAACCTGGTTATAATCAGATTGAGGCAAATCTCCTTCGGCTGTGTGACACACAGAATATACCGGTAGCTACAAATATTGCTACTGCGGAAGTGTTGATACACGGTCTTGAAAGAGGCGATCTGGATTGGAGAAACATCGTCAATCCCAACAGTTCAGAAGACTATACTTAAAGATCATGCTCCAAATTCATTTGGAGCATTTTTAAAGAAAGAGGATACAATGGCACAACAGATAACCTCACCCCGCGGCACAAACGATGTCCTGCCGAGTGATGTATTTAAATGGCAATATGTTGAAAACAAGTTGAGAAACGTCTGTGAAAGGTTTAACTACACAGAGACGCGTACCCCTACTTTTGAACACACCGAATTATTCCAGCGCGGTGTCGGGGACGCGACCGACGTCGTCGACAAGGAAATGTACACCATGATCGACAAAGGCGGACGTTCCATCACTCTGAGACCCGAGGGCACCGCCGGCGTTGTGCGCTCATTTATGCAAAACGGTGTATTGACCGGAACCCTTCCTGTACGATCCTACTACCTCCTCTCCTGTTTCCGGTACGAAAAGCCGCAGGCAGGACGCCTCAGGGAATTCCATCAGCTGGGTATCGAGATGTTCGGATCACCTTATCCTGATGCCGACTGTGAAGTGATACGTGTTGCAAAGACGGCCTTGAACGAGCTCGGTCTCAATAGAGTCCGGTTGGAAATCAATTCCATCGGTTGCCCGAAGTGCAGGCCTGTATACAGAAAACATCTGTATGAGTATTTCAAGCAATACGAAGACCAATTATGCGATACATGCAAGGTGCGTCTCGAGAAAAACCCGATGCGCATCCTAGACTGTAAAAGTCCTGTGTGTAGTGCGATCGCAGCCAATGCCCCTGTTGCTTTGGATTATTTATGTGAGGAGTGCAGTACACACTTCAATACGGTTCAGTCCCTGCTTTCCGAATCGGGTGTCACCTACACGGTCAACCCCAAGATCGTCAGGGGACTTGATTACTACACCAAAACCGTATTTGAGTTTGTGCACGAAGGAGCCGGTGCCCAGGGTGTCGTGTGCGGCGGAGGAAGATATGACGGTCTTGTTGAATCTCTAGGAGGACAGCCGACTCCGGGTATCGGATTCGGTATGGGTATCGAGAGGCTTCTTATCGTCGCTGCCAGTGAAGGTATCGAATTCCCTCTCCCCTACGGTCCGGATCTCTTTATCGGATATATCGGAGAACTCGGAGAGAAAAAAACGAGAGAACTCGTTTTCAAATTACAGGATTCAGGCTGTTATGCGGTCTATGACATCAACCACCGCAGCTTAAAGGCTCAAATGAAATATGCCAATAAACTTCGGGCCAAGAACATGATCGTTTTGGGTGACGATGAGGTGAAAAGTCACACGGCTGTCCTGAAAAACATGTTTACAGGAGAAGAAACATCTGTCGACATTGATCTCGCGCGGCTTGCGGCCGCACTTTGAGACAATATTCACAGATTTAGAAAGGATTCATCAATAAATGACACAAATGCGCACACACAACTGCAACGAGCTTCGCCTGGCCAATGTAGGAGAGCAGGTCAAACTTGTTGGTTGGATGGAAAACATACGCGAAGTAGGAAGCAATCTTGCTTTCGTCGTACTCCGTGACTTTTACGGAACTACTCAGATCGTTCTCGATACACCCGAAATGCTGAAGGCGGTCGATGGTCTCAACAAAGAGTCTACGATCTCAGTTGAAGGTACTGTAAGAGAGCGGTCCAGCAAAAATCCCAAACAAGCTACCGGAGACATCGAGGTCGTTCCTTACAACATCGAGGTCCTCGGAAAATGCATATACAATAGTCTTCCCTTTGAGATCAACCACAGCCGTGAGGCGGACGAATCCCAGAGACTTAAATATCGTTTCCTCGATCTGAGAAACCCGGATGTTAAGAAAAACATCATCCTGAGATGCAATGTTGTCGCTTCTTTAAGACAAGCGATGATGGAGCATGGATTCCTGGAGATCACCACCCCTATCCTCACTGCATCTTCTCCCGAAGGAGCAAGAGACTATTTGGTTCCCGCCAGAAAGCATCCCGGAAAATTCTACGCTCTTCCTCAGGCACCCCAGCAGTTCAAACAGCTGCTTATGACTTCAGGTTTTGACCGTTATTTCCAGATTGCTCCCTGTTTCAGAGACGAAGACGCAAGAGGCGATCGCTCCCCCGGAGAGTTCTATCAGCTCGATATGGAGATGGCTTTCGCCACTCAGGAAGATGTATTCGCCGTACTGGAAGATGTTCTTCCCCCTGTCTTTGAAAAATATGGCACTTATAATGTTTCATCTTCCGCACCGTTCAGAAGGATCAAATATCTCGATGCCCTTGAAAAATATGGTTCTGACAAGCCGGATCTTCGAATCGATCTGACTGCCAAAGATATATCCTCTCTGTTCACTGACTGTGAATTTGAAGCGCTGAAGGGCAAGTGTGTCAAAGCTGTTGATATCAGCAACTGCACATTGACACGCAAGCAGATCGAGAAACTTCTTACAGATTGTGAAGTGCAGTCCGGATCAAAAGGATACTGGTTCAAAGTAGATGAACACGGCGAAATCGCGGGAGGCATCTCCAAATTCGTTTCTCCGTTGAAGGAAGAACTGAAAAACAAACTTGACCTTTCTCCCAACACTCTCGTCGTTGTCGCTGCAGGAGAATTTGCCGTTAAGTCCGTTGGTGTTATGATCAAGATCTTCGGAGCTAACTGCGAAGGCCATATGAACAAGGAAAGATACGAGTTCTGCTGGATCGTTGACTTCCCGATGTATGAAATCGGCGAGGAAAGCGGTGAACTGGAATTCTGCCACAATCCCTTCAGCATGCCCTCGGGGGGACTTGACGTCCTTCTCAAGGCGGAACGCGGAGAAATTGACCCTCTCGAGATCACAGCCGACCAGTATGACCTTGTTGTCAATGGTGTTGAACTGTCCTCTGGTGCTGTCAGAAATCACGATCCCGAGATCATGATCAAAGCCTTCCAGCTTGTCCGGCTCGGTGAAGATGATGTCAGATCCAAATTCCCTGCAATGTATAATGCCTTCTGCTATGGCGCTCCGCCTCATGCCGGAATCGCTCCCGGGATCGACAGAATGGTGATGCTCCTTGCCGGAGAAGAATCGATCCGAGAGATCATTCCTTTCCCGATGAACAAGAATGCTCAGGATCTCCTCATGGGCGCACCTTCGGAAGTCACTCAGAAACAGCTGGATGAACTCCATATCAAAGTGGAACTTGCAGACTGATTTTTATATACGATCAGAGGGTAAGGAAACAGAAGTTTCCTTACCCTCTTTTTAATGATTTAAGTTTTATCTCACGCTTTTGCCTTGTTAACAAGTGCGTATGTAATGCTCCAGAGCCATTCATATCCCCTGGAGATCACATCAGGAAGATCCTTCAGTGTCAGTCTGAACACCCACCGATACATTGCGAGTCCCAGCAAGAAAAGGAATATGCCCAGAACAAGTCTGACAAGGAATGCGCGTGCCATTTCTCTTCTCTGTCGCTTCACGCCGATGCCGAATGACCAAAAAATGGCAATGATCCATCCGAGCACGGGGATCTCCATTACAAGCCAACTCCAAAACACATTTTGAGCGGATAAGAGAGAGAACTTGTTTTTCTTATCGAAATGATCGATCGTCTCATTGCTTACGTTTTTCTTTCTGCCCTCTTTTGTGTCTTGGGGTTCGGCGGCCACAGTAACCCCTTCGCCGCCTTGAACATCTTTTACCTCTTCCAGGCCGGCGACCGCAGGTTCTTCAGCAGTTGGATCATACTCATGAACCATTGTGGAACCACAGGAAGGACACATGGCTATAGCTCCCTCGAATACAGTACCACATCTGTCACATTGTCTCTGTTTCATCATTTCCTCCATCGCTACAAGCCTGCTACATCAGCCGATGTCATGTCTCGGCCGATAGCGATCCGATATATTTAGATCAACAAATTGAATTATACTCTCAAATACATTAAAATGGAAAGGCTAAAAAGACACAAATAGAAAGGATCAAATATGAGCACTTCCTGCAACAATGACTGTTCCAGTTGTGGCGTTGATTGCCCCTCCCGCAAATCTCCGCAGAGTTTTCTTGAAAGCACAAACGAGTTTTCCAATGTAAAAAACGTGATCGCTGTAGTTAGCGGAAAAGGCGGCGTAGGAAAGTCACTTGTGACCTCCCTTCTTGCCAAGGAAACAAGATCTCAGGGATTCGATGTAGCTATTCTGGATGCCGACATCACAGGACCTTCCATACCGAAAGCATTCGGTCTGGATGAAGAACGCCTTTACGGTGACGGCACGAATTTCTACCCTGCAAAAACCGCAAACGGTATCTCAGTCGTTTCTTTGAACCTCATGCTCGATGACACGAGCTCCCCCGCCGTTTGGAGAGGGCCGATTATTGCCGGAACTGTAAAGCAGTTCTGGACCAACGCAAACTGGGGCGATGTTGATTATATGTACGTTGATATGCCTCCGGGAACCGGTGATGTGCCGCTCACTGTTTTTCAGAGTCTCCCGGTAAAAGGGATCGTCATCGTCACAACTCCGCAAGATCTCGTCAGCATGATCGTGGAAAAGGCTTTCAATATGGCCAAAATCATGAATGTGCCTGTAATCGCACTTGTTGAGAACATGAGTTACCTCGTGTGCCCCGACTGCGGAAAAAAGATCAATGTATTCGGGGAAAGCAAAGTGGCTGACCTTGCAAGTAAGATGGGTGTATCCACCTATGCTTCACTTCCCATCGATTTCTCACTCACTGAGGCTGTTGACAAAGGTGAGGTCGAGCTGATCGGAACGGATTACCTGAAGTCTCTTGTTGATCAGATCATTGATTCCTATCCCGTATAAAAAACACAACTATAAAAGGACAGCTTCCGCGATCTTAGCGGAAGCTGTCCTTTTATACTTATTTCTTTGTGACTTTGGGTCCCTGAGGAGTATCCTCGACGATATAACCGAGCGCTGAGATCTCGTTCCTAAGGCTGTCTGCCAAAGCGAAATCTCTGGCTTTCTTTGCAGCTGCCCTTCTCTCGACCATGTCCAGAACCTCAGCAGGAACAGACTCTTCCTTTTTCTTCATGTCGAATCCCAAAACGCCGGTCAATGTGTCAAACACCTCCGCAGCATGTTCCAACGATTCCTTCGACTGATCCTTAGCTGAATTGATATCACTTGCCAACTCAAAGATCGCGGTGAGGCCATTTGCAGTATTGAGGTCATCATCCATCGCTTCCTCAAATTGTTTCCTGCGCTCATCCGCTTTCGAAGCAAGATCAGCTCCAGTACCAGAAGCGTTCTTGATTGAAAAATCCAGATTATCTCTGCACGTATGCAATCTGTTGAGAGATGCTTTGCATTGATCCATAATCTCTCTGCTGAAATTAATGGGGGAACGGAAATGTGCACTTATTGCGAAGTAGCGAATCGCCTCATAGCCATATTCCTTCGCGATATCCCGAACTGTAAAGAAGTTTCCCAACGACTTGGACATCTTCTTATTGTCGACGTTTACATACCCGTTGTGGACCCAATACCGAACAAAAGGAGCATCGTTGCAGCACTCGCTCTGTGCGATCTCGTTTTCATGATGCGGGAAAACAAGGTCCTGCCCTCCACAATGAATATCTGCTGTTACGCCGAGGTATTTACGAACCATTGCAGAGCATTCAATATGCCATCCGGGCCTTCCCATTCCATAGGGGCTTTCCCAAGCCGGTTCACCGGGCTTAGCGGCTTTCCAGATTGCAAAATCCATAGGATCTCTTTTGAGATCTCCAGGAGCAATTCTTGCGCCGGCTTCTAGGTCTTCAAGAGGCTGATGAGACAGTTTTCCGTATTCGCTGTCACTGTGCACATCAAAGTAAACATCACCGTTTTCAGCCACGTAAGCGTGCCCTTTGCGTACCAGTTCATTGATAATGTCCAGGATCTCGTCGATGTGCTCCGTTGCTTTGGGGTGAACATCCGCGCGCATTATGTTGAGACCGTCAGCATCAATAAAGTATTCCTTGATGTAGCGGTCTGCCACTTCTTTAACTGTCGTGCCTTCCTCGTTGGCTTTCTTGATCATCTTATCGTCAACATCGGTAAAGTTCTGCACAAAGGTCACATCATATCCGCGATAGATGAGATACTTGCGGAGAGTGTCAAATACGCAAGCAGCTCTCCCGTTTCCTATGTGAATAAAGTTGTAAACAGTGGGCCCGCAGGCGTAAATCTTCACCTTGTTTCCTTCAAGGGGAACGAACTCATCCACATTTCTAGTCAAAGTATTATAAATTCTCATGCTATTTGCACCTTTTCAAAAATCTTTATTTAGCGTATTACAAATCTCTCACAAGGTCAAATACTATCTTTCATCTCACCTTTCAGATTCGACCCGGAAACACCCGTGATTATAACATCGTATATTTCACCCGGCATCATATCTGCCTCCACAGGAACGATGATATAGCAATCATCTTCAGGGACATCCATTTCGGACCGGCAGATAAAGCCGTTTTCCTCTTCGCTATATCCATCACAGATCACGGAGTAGCAGTTCCCTATCTTTTCCTGTTGTTTTTCCTCCATGATAGGTGTCTGAATCTCGTAAACTCTCTTCGCCCGCTCCTCTTTCACTTCCTCCGGAAGTTGCTCTTTCATTCTTCCTGCCGGTGTGCCTTCTTCTTCGGAATATGCGAAGCAGCCGACCCTGTCAAGCCTTGCTTCCCGCAGAAACTCTTCCAGATGATTGAATTGTTCTTCCGTCTCCCCCGGAAATCCTGCGATAAATGTGGAACGGATAGTAATACCCGGAATGCGGTTTCTGAGTTTTCTGATCAGTTCCAGATATGTATTCCCGTCTCCTACCCTGCCCATCCTCCTGAGAACGGCAGGATCCGCGTGCTGCAGCGGGATATCCAGATAATTTGCGATAACTTCTGATGACCGCATTTCTTCAATGAGATCATCCGTGATCTTTTCGGGATATGCATATAACACACGAAGCTTCCATATACCCGGAATCTTGCTCAGTTTTTCCAGCAGTCTGGTGAGGTTTTCTCCGTTCGGCAGATCTTTTCCGTAATTCGTTGTATCCTGTGCAACGATGATGATCTCACGGACGCCGTAAGACACAAGTTCTTCCGCTTCACGAAGGATGTCCTCTTCTTTTCTACTTCTGTAAGCTCCTCGGATCCCTGGGATCGCGCAATAGGTACAGTGATTATCACACCCTTCAGCGATCTTAAGGTAAGCATAGTGCTGAGGAGTGGAGATCAATCTTTTTCCTTCCAGCGGTAAACGCAATGGACACCGCTCAAATTCATGTTTATCTCCCCTCAGGACTTTTTCGACGATGGAAACGATCTCATCATTCTGTCCAATACCTACGATCGCATCTACTTCGGGAATCAGCTCATGCATCTCTTCGCCATGTCTTTCAGACAAACAGCCTGTAACGATGATTCCCCTGATGTTTCCTGCGTTTTTCTCGTTGACCATATCAAAGATATTGTCCAAGCCCTCTTTTTTAGAACTGGCTATAAAGCCACAGGTGTTGACCAGGGCAAGATCTGCTTCCTCCAATTCGGATGTGATCTCATAACCGGCTTCTTCCAGTTTAAAGCACATCATCTCCGCATCTATGCGGTTCTTGTCACACCCAAGAGAAATGAAATATATTTTACTCTTCGTACTCATATTCTCCTACCTCTCCCAATACCTTTCGGATTTCGCTGAGCCGAAATCCTCTTCTTGCAAGCGAAGCAAATACCAGTTCTTTTCCGTTCTCCCTTGCGATTTTCCCCCGGTATTTTGTCATCACCAGATCTCGGATCGTGTCTTCTTCTGAATGGTCATCTTCAACCAATATAAGATCTATTATGTCTCTCGATATTCCCTTCTGAATCAATTTGACCTTTGCCTCATTGACACTTTTCCCCTTCTGAATCAATTGCTGATAATAATTGGAGGCAAATTCTTCATCATTTAAAAGTCCCAGTTCTCTGAAACGCTGTACGATCTCGGCTGCTGTATGCTCATCATATTTTCTTTCCAGTTTGTCATACAGTTCCTTCTCTGAATGCTGACGGATCGAAAGCAGCTGAAAGGCCTTTTCTCTTGCTTTGTTGTAGTCCGTGACTTTTTTCAACTCATCGATTTGGTCTTCTGAAAGAACTATGTTCTCCTCTAAATGGTATTTCACAAGGACTTCTTCATCCACTGAAAAGAGAAACTTATCCTCGAAAAAAAGGGCAAACCTGCCCTTTTTTGTCTCTTTTATCGATGTTAAACGATAGTTTCTCATTTGTTAATCCACATCAATATCCAGTGTAGACACATCAGCAGTTCTCGTCCTGGCAGGCTTTTCCCCGGAAGCCTCATCCTTCGGCTTAACCGAGACGATCACGTCAGAAACGCTGGTCTTTGCTGTGCCGGAATTTGGCTTGTAGGAAGGAAGCAGTTTGTCGGCATTCGCCCGCACCTGCTTCTCGATCTCGTTGCACAGTTCTGCATCCTGTTCAAGCAGTTTTCTTACATTGTCTCTGCCCTGTCCGAGTCTCCTGTCGCCATAATTGAACCAAGCTCCGGACTTCTGCACGATATCAAGTTTTACCGCAAGATCCAATACTTCGCCGTACTTCGAAATGCCCTGTCCGTAAATCATGTCAAACTCTGCCTCTCTGAACGGAGGTGCGACTTTATTCTTTACGATACGTACCCTGGTCCTGCTTCCATATACGTCAGATCCGTTTTTCAGTGTTTCCGTCCTTCTGACATCCATACGAACGGAAGCGTAGAACTTCAGCGCTCTTCCACCAGGCGTTACCTCAGGATTTCCGTACATGACTCCGATTTTCTCACGAAGCTGATTGATAAAGATGCATACCGTGTTCGACTTGCTCAAAACACTTGTAAGTTTTCTAAGTCCCTGAGACATAAGACGGGCCTGCATACCAACATGAGAGTCGCCCATCTCTCCCTCTATCTCAGCACGAGTGGTCATTGCAGCAACAGAGTCTACGACAATAACGTCAATCGCTCCGCTTCTTGCCAATGCTTCTGCAATCTCCAATGCCTGTTCACCCGTATCCGGCTGAGAAACGAGCAGCGTATCCAGATTCACACCCAGATTCTGCATATATGCAGGATCAAGTGCATGTTCCACATCGATGTACGCCGCTTCACCACCAAGTTTCTGTGCTTCAGCAACAACATGCAGCGCCAATGTGGTCTTACCGGAGCTTTCAGGACCAAAGATCTCGATCACGCGTCCACGCGGTACACCGCCTACACCCAGAGCAAGATCCAAAGAAAGAGAACCCGTCGGAATCGCCTCTATGTTCAGCGTGGCATTCTGACCGAGTTTCATGATAGATCCTTTTCCGTACTGCTTTTCAATCTGGGAAATCGCTGTTTCCAATGCTTTTTGTTTGTCGGCCATCAGTAAAACTCCTAACAAAAACTATTGTTCTTTAATTAAAAAATTATACCATTTAACGGACAGAGCCGCAACATGATACAGATAATTTATAGACCATTCGAGACCGCATGATCGCAAATATCTCTCAGACAGCACTTATCACATTGAGGTCGCCTCGCAATACAGCATGCCCTGCCGTGTAACACGAATCGGTGACAAAGGTCATTTCCTTTATCCGGAGGAACGATCTTCCGAAGGTCTTTTTCCACTTTCTCGGGTGCCTGATTATGTGTAAGACCAAGCAGGTTGCTGATTCGGATGCAATGTGTATCGCATACGATTGCCGGTTTTCCGTAAATATCCCCTACGATAAGATTGGCGGATTTACGGCCCACTCCAGGAAATGTAAGTAATGTATCCAGATTATCCGGCACGATACCTTCAAACTCATCCACTAGTTTTTTCATAGAAGCAATGATATCCCTGGCTTTCGTTGCCCCGAGACCGCACGGACGGACGATGGAAAGAACATCTTCAAACTCAGCATCCGCAAGATCTTTAGGAGTCGGATAACGATCATACAGTTCCTTCGTAACAATGTCCACCCTTGCATCTGTGCATTGCGCAGCAAGTCTTACAGACACCATTAGCTGCCATGCCTGATCATATGTGAGTGTGCACTCCGCCAGAGGGTATTCCCGCTCCAGCAACTCGCACACTTTTTCCGCCTTTTCTTTCAGATCCATCTTCACGTTCGCAGATATGTTAACTGCACAACCTCATTTCAGTATTCTCGTAATATTTTACCATATTCCGTTCAGACAGTATGCTATAATTCCATGTAGAATCTGCATTGAACGCATTTGGGGGTTCTTGCTCCCACACACATCTTTAAGCTCTTCGTGTCACCTTCATCCTGTCCATATTATAGCCAAAGTACTGTCCATAAGTACGGACAGTACTCATGGTAGATGAAAGATCTTTACACGAATGGTTATCATCGTTAACCAGAAACAATACAGGAGGATAGTGCTGTATCAGCTGACATACAGCTGAAACGCACGCGAACAGGTATGAATCGTTCACCACTTGCCTCTTTGCTGAGGCCTTCGTCACTCGATGATGTATTTGGTCAGAGGCATCTTCTTGCCCGCGGCCAAATGTTTCGGGAGGCAATCGAAGCCGGACGAATTCCAAACATGGTCTTTTACGGTCCTTCCGGTGTAGGCAAGACGACCGTCGCAAATATCATTGCGAAAAAAAGCAACATGCAATTATATCGCCTCAATGCAACAACTGCCTCCATCAGCGATATCAAATCTGCTATTGCCGACTCCTCGACCCTTCTCGGAATCAACGGCATATTGATATATTTGGATGAGATCCAGTATTTCAACAAAAAACAGCAGCAGACACTTCTGGAAGTTGTGGAGAACGGGGATGTTACTTTGATTGCCTCTACCACGGAAAACCCCTATTTTTACGTTTATGGAGCTCTTCTCAGCCGCTGTACAGTCTTTGAATTCAAAGCCTTGCAATGGCAGGATATCCTCCAGGCTGTGAATCGTGCTTTCTCTATTCTGTCAGGCCAGGAAAACGTAGAATACATTATCAGCGATGACGCTAAGGAACTTCTGGCCAGATCCGCCGGAGGCGATGTTCGTAAAGCCTTGAACGCGATCGATTTTCTATCCGTTGCAGTCAAAGAGGAAAACGGTACTAAAGCCATCACATATGACCAGGTAAGTCAGGTAGTTTCCAAATCCTATGGTACTTATGACCGGGAAGGAGATGAGCATTTTGATCTGGCCTCCGCTCTGATGAAATCCCTCCGGGGAAGCGATCCGGATGCCGCCGTTCACTACCTCGCACGCTTTTTGGAAGCGGGAGATATCATCACCCCGTCACGCAGATTGCTCTGCTCTGCGTGCGAAGACATTGGCCTTGCTCAACCGCAGGCGATTTCAGTCGTCAATGCATGTGTACAAGCTGCCGAAAGACTCGGTCTGCCGGAAGCATATCTCCCTTTAACTGAGGCTGCAATCTACCTCGCCACATTGCCTAAATCCAATTCTGTCACTACCACATATTACGCAGCAGCAGAAGACATCCGCTCCGGAGAAGGCAAAGGATTCCCCCGTTGTCTTCAAAACGTGCATGCTGACTCTGCTGAAGTGGAGAACAAAGGTCAGAACTACCTATATCCCCATGATTTCCCTTCTCACTGGGTAAAACAGCAGTATTTGCCTTCTGATCTGGAATCTGTTCATTATTATGTGCCGGGGGACAACAAGATGGAACAGCTGGCAAAACAGTATTGGGATAACATTAAGAATAAATAATACAGAGGAAACGATGGAAAACACAAAGCCTGTCATCATTTTTGACACCGATATGGATACCGACTGTGATGACGCCGGTGCTCTTGCCATATTGCTGGAATATGCAAAAAAAGACAAAGCCGATGTAGCTGCCATAGTGACAGACTGCCCTGACAAATATGCTCCTACAGCCTGTGAACTTATCTGCAACTGGTATGGATATCGTCCTATGATCGGAACCATCTATGATGATGAATTTCCGGAAACTGATACTGACAGATACGTCAGATACCGTGCACACCGCAAAACGCTCCCGGAAGATATCTATTACAACCGCACCACCTCCCGTCTCCTGGGTAAGACGGACGCGGACTATCCTTCCTCCGTAGAAGTTTACAGGAAAACACTGAGTTCCGCAGCAGATCACAGCGTGATCGTTCTGGCGGTGGGCTTCATGACCGCGATCGAACAGTTGTGGCGTTCACCTGCTGATTCCTTCTCTGATCTTGATGGTTTCGAACTGTTCAGGAAAAAAGTGGCCTTCGTTGTCAGCATGGGAGACGCTACATACCCCTCTTCAGACAATTACAATTTCAATTACAATATGGATCGCGAAGGAGCAAAGGTGTTTTTTGACCGCTGCCCTTGTCCGGTATATGTGAGTCCGGACGGCATGGATGTAATTACCGGGTCATCATTCTCTCAATTCCTTTCCCCAGGTCATCCGCTGAGAATGATATACGAGATCTACAACCAGGGTCCAAACAGAGGGAGAATGAGCTGGGACCTCATCGCATTATTGTTTGCCCTGGAACCTTCCAGCCCACTGTTCAAACTTGAAAGCCACGGAACGGTCCGCTATGATGACTCCTGCAACGTGGTATACTGGGAAGAAAACGGTCCGAGAAAAGATTATCAGGTCACTTCAACTATCCCTTCCACAGAAATGGCAGGGCTCCTGGATAAGATCATGCTGGGAAAAGCGTCATTAACAGAATGACCATATCCCTTTCGTTACGTAACCAATAAAGATAAAGGGCATCAGACCACGAGTGTCTGATGCCCTTTCTTCGTTCGATATTAGAACTTGCCGCTCTTCCCGGAAAAACCGCTGGGCCGTATCGTAGTGCCTCCGGGATGCGATCCTCCTCCGAAAGAGGACCGATCATGATGCTCTATGACATGCCTTGTCTGTGAACGGTGAAGGAATATTTCATTTGCCCGATAAAGATCAAGACCCCTTCCGGCAACATATCGATTTGCTTCCGTTGCTGTGCGAACAGTCTTGTTCTTAGACCTCAGCACAGAACAAGTGATCAGTGAAACCAGAGATCCCGGAACCAGAGAGAAAAGATATCTCCTAACATAATCCATAAATGTAGGTTTGTACTCTACATCCGGATAATAAGGATCATCGTCAGGAATCATAATATCAACCGGCTCGCCGTTTCTTGCCTCGTGGAGTAGATACTCACATTCATCCAGGTAATCATAAAAACCGCTGTACCAGTCGTTGATACTAAAGTCATCGAGGAACTCATCAATTACCAGATCTTTTCCGTAATCCGTGAATGCTGCATTCCCGAAATCTCCATAAGCGACCAGCGCATAGTCTCGATCGGCCATGCTCAGCAGAAGCAGCTGCCCGTCTCTGCCGTCACCGTATCCGAAATCCATCCCATTATAGATATTTTCGGCGGCATCCAGCACATCACCGGTATCCGTATACTCTGTAAAGTCATTTACCGTTACAATGTAAATGCCGCACTCATACTCCGTGCTGATCCGAGATGCCATGTCTTCCAGCGTATTCCACTGGGAAGTGGAGAGGAGATCTGCATCATCATATACATGATATCCGGCCGCCCTATCAGCCGTACTTGCTTCGTCGGCGAAAGCAACAAAGGTTATGGATAAAATCAATGTGGAAAGAAAGCAGATAACTATAAACCGTTTTATCGTCTTGTTCATATCCTGCTCCTTTCTACATAAAGAACGACAGAATCATGGCGATCAATGCGACTGCATTGGCGCCAAGAAATGCCGTTAACCAGAATTTTCCTTTATCCACGGGAAGATCCCCGATAAGCTTTCCGGTCTGACCGTTCATCGCAAAAACGTATTTATCCCCTCTCCAATTCGTTACGAGGAGCCAAACGGGAAGAAGAGCATAGTGTACTTTACCGGGTATCACACGATAGCGCTCACTCTGAATACTGGCAGTGGAATAACCGGTGACCGTTCTCGAAATAGCAGTTCTCACCGTATTACGCTCTCTTGATGCGATCCTATCGATCTGACTCATGGCATCAATATCATATTTATCTGCCATATATCCGGGAAGATAGCCCGTTGAGAAAGGCTTCAACTCCGAATAGTCATAGGGTTCGATCGAATCCATATGCGGATCAGGAAGCTTAGAGGATCCATCTGCAGGAACATGCTCAAAGGCGACCATTCCGGATCTGTTTACCGTATAATGATCGGTCGTTGTAACTTCTTCATTTCCCGCACGATAGGAGGAGACCCGTGTCGCATGGAAAACAAGATCTCCCGCAATTTTTCCGTCATATAACCAGAAAGGCGCATAAAGACCTTTTATCTCGTCGATGTGGTTCTCGTCGTGAAATGCTTTCGGCAGGAAGAACTTCCCTTTGTAGAAATTTTTCAGAGCAGAGATCGCCTGTTTCTTATCATACTTAAACGGAATGACATAGTCCGGTTTCAGCGAACCGGTCAACTGACTCGGAACAATGGTGGGATTGGCACAATACGGGCAGCTCGTAGCCGCCGTTGTGGCATCCAGAATCAATTGAGCGCCGCAGGAGGGGCAATTGTATTGCCGCACCTCCCCTTCTTCGCCCCAATTTCCGGTAATCGATGAGAGATCCCATTCACTATTCTCTTCGCTGCTCTCAGCCTCACGTTCCTCTGCTGCAGCCTGCGCCTCTACAGCCTGCTGATCTTTTACCGAGTAATAGCTCTCGATCTCGCTGACTGTATACTTTCTTCCGCAGTAGTCGCAGACCAGAGCCCCTGACTTACCGTCATAACGCAGAGGTCCGCTACAGGAAGGACACTGGTAATTCGTAATTTGTGAAGGCATGAAAATTCTTCTCCTTCTCAAAAGGTGGCAGAGTACATTGCTGCTATCTGCCACCCTCTGAACTATTCATCTAAATCAATCTTGAGTCCTATGACAGTTCTGCCTGAGATCAAGTAAAGTCTTCCGGGCCGATCGCATCTCCGCAATTCGGGCAGAAGTTCGGTACCTGGCTCGGATCAGCCGGCTCCCAACCGCATTTTGCACATTTTACTTTGCGCGCCGCTTCCGGTTTCTTTGCACCGCACTGTGTGCAGAAGTTACCATTGTTAACAGCGTGACATGTCGGGCATGTCCATCCTGCAGGTTGTGCTGCGGAAGCAGTTGCACCCATCTGATAAAGCTGCTGAGCAACATTACCGCCTGCCTGCTGTGCCATATTGTAGTTCATGAATCCCAGTGTAGCACCGCCTTCGTTCTTGGCTGCGTACTGCATCGCATTTGCCTGAGCAGCGATAAACTGTGTAGGATCCTTATATGTTGCATTGAGCTGGATTTGTTTGATCCTCTCCTCATCTTCCTCATTCGCCTTGATGCTGGAGACACCGATCTGCTGCAACTCAATACCGCGGAAGTCTCTCCATGTAGCGGTCAATTCTTCTTTCAGAGCATCCGCAAGTTCGGATGTATGTGCGGGAAGTGCGCTGTAGCGGATTCCCTTATCACTGATGCGGGCAAAAGCAGGCTGAAGAGCGGTGAGAAGCTCACTCTTCATCTGGCTGTCAAGCTGCTCTCTCGTATATTCTCCCGTGATGTTTCCGCACACATTGGTATAGAACAGGAGCGGGTTGACAAGCTTATAGGTGTATTCACCAAAGCATTTAACCGAAATGTCAACATCGAGATTGACTTTCTCATCCACTACACGGAACGGAACCGGAGAAGGTGTGCCATACTTATTTCCAACGATCTCTTTGGTGTTGAAATAATAGATTCTCTGATCTTTCGGGGTAGCGCCGCCATACTCAAAGCGTTTGCCGATAGTCAGGAACAATTCCTTAAGGTTGTCTACGAATTTTCCGCCATCAAAGAAAGAAGGCTCAGTGGACATATCATAAACATACTCACCAGGCTCAGCACAAAGATCAACAACCTTTCCCTGCTCAACGATAAGCATGCACTGTCCATCTGCGACAGCGATTACCGAACCATTCGTAAGGATGTTATCCTGAGTGTTACCGGAGCCGCTGGTGCGTTTTCTTCCGCGTGCCGCCAGAACATCAACGGGTAAAGCATCACAGTAAAAATAATCTTTCCACTGTTCGGACAAAACGTTGGATGCCGAAGCCAATGCAGCAGTAATAAGACCCATATTATTCCCCTCCTAAAAGGTATTAATCATAGTCGTTCATACCCGACTTTTTCCACGTATATTATATCAGACCTCTTGCTCAATGCAACGAATTATCCCTTTCGCAAGGGCTTTTTCATACTAAAGTAGGAGTAGAGCAAATCAGGCTTTTTTCCATCTAAAATAGTCATTTTCCGCCCTGATGCCGCAGTTTCAGAGACCGCCATTCATGGGTCGCGACCAGCCACGCGATCACGGGGTTTCCGCATTCCTGTCTGAGGTTTTGAAAAATAACTTGCAATCACGAATACCATATAATATAATATTCTTTGCGACGGACAGTTAGCTCAGCTGGTAGAGCATCCGCTTGACGTGCGGAGGGTCATAGGTTCGAGTCCTATACCGTCCACCACAAAGAGTTCTTCCTTGGGAAGGGCTCTTTTTTATTTATATTATTAGGCCTGCAACCGCGTTCATACCGTTGCAGGCCTTCTTATATAAGCAGTTGATTCTTATACGATGTTCAGAAAAGATCCGTTGGATGTGTCAGAAGTCATGATCCATCCGTTAGCCGGGCTGAGATCATAATCGATCACTCTCGGTCCATCAGGAACACAGTTGCGCTTGAATTGATTGTTGAAGAATCGCTTAATGAACTGGTTGAGCCACTTCTTCAGTTCTTCTTCACTGTATTTGCCGGAAAACTCATCTATCGCACAGACCAGAATATCCTTTGGTCCCTTCTTTTCCCTGACTAACAATTCCAGATAGCGGTCAAGAACTTCATAAGGTCCGAGTATATCTTCTGTTTTCTGGCTGATATTATCCTGTTCTGACGGCTTCAGTTCCGGGCTGACAGGAGTATCGATTACATCCAGAAGGACTTTTGCAATCTCCTCGTTGTCACTGTGTTCTGCCTCATATCTTACAACCTGTCTAAGGAATGTCTTTGTCATATTGCAGTTGACATTGTACATCGACATATGATCCCCGTTATATGTGCACCATCCAAGAGCCGCCTCTGACATATCTCCGGTTCCAAGCACGATGGCATTTTCCATATTGGCAATATCCATCAAGACCTGTGTTCTTTCACGCGCCTGGGCATTTTCAAATGCGACATCCGCAGTAACGCCGTCATGACCGATATCTTTCAGATGTTGAACGACCGACTCGCGGATCGAGATCTCCCTGAAGTCTGTTCCGCACAACTCGGACAGTTTCTGCGCGTTCGACTTTGTCCTGCTTGTTGTTCCGAAGCAAGGCATGGTAACTGCAATCAGATTCGTGTGAGGAAGTCCGAGAATATCGAGCGCTTTTATACCCGCCAGGAGAGCCTGAGTGGAATCCAGACCGCCGGAAATACCGATAATGATCTTATTGACCCAGATCTTCTTCAATCTCTGCGCCAGGCCATGTCCCTGGATAGAGACAGCCAGTTCGCAATCATCAAGATCCCTGGAAGAATAATCACCGGCCATTCCTTTTTCGACAACCAGACTTTCACCGGAGAAAAGCGCTGTGTCCACCAGTACATGTCCGTTCTCCGCTGCGAAAGCGTATCCGGAGCAAACTCCCTGCCCTGTTGATTCCGACATGTCAGGAGTCAGTACAACGACAAGATTACCCTGTTTCTCCGTAAACTTTTCCGCCTTCTCCCTCAGAAATCTGCTCCTGCCAAGATACTCAGGCGAGGATGCATATGCCAGTACAACATCCGCTTTTTCTGCAAACAGATCCAGTTTTTCTGCTTCAAAACATACAGCATACTCCGTGTCATTAAAGACGATGCCGGAGCAACAATAAACTTCTTTTCCGTTATCAAGAATAAGAACTTCGTCGTTGTGGTCCCATTCGCTGAACCAGCGACGCCTGCTTATCTGACTGATGGAAAACTTCTTCCTGGGGAACATAGCCATAACTTCCCCATCTCCTACCAGAGCAGCAGTTTCATAAACTTTTCCGTCGATCCGTACAGGAAGCGACACAAGGGCAACTGTCTCCTCATCTGCAGTAACTTCGGCAAAACGGAACAGACCATCCAAGGCAGATTCAAGTAAACGGTCATTCAGAAAAAGGTCACCACAGGAAAAACCGGTGATACACAGCTCCGGAAACACGATCATCTGTTCCTGGTCGTTTTTTCTGGATTGATATTCCTGTATAAGCTGTTCGACGTTAAAGCATGGATCTGCGACCCTGAGCAGAGGGGAACATGTCAAGATTCGTTTCATCGTATTTCGATCACTCCATTTCCAGTGTTTTTTCACATATTCATCAATATCCATTGTGAATTTTAGCATATAATAAAGTGTGAGAAAATATTATTTTTACGGAGTTGAAACTATGGCGCACCTGTTGATTGTTGATGACGAAAAGGACATCTGCACACTTGTAAAAAAATATGCTGAATTCGAGGGATACACGGTATCCTGCGCGTATGACGGTATGGAAGCATATCGTATGTGCCAGACAGAGACTTTCGATCTGATCATAATGGATGTCATGATGCCTGAACTTGATGGTTTTTCCGCTGTAGCTGCGATCAGAAAATTCTCCTCCACTCCGGTCATCATGCTCTCTGCGCGCGGTGAGGAATACGACAAGATCCATGGCTTTGAACTTGGGATAGACGACTACGTCGTCAAACCTTTCTCTCCAAAGGAATTGATGATGCGGGTCTCTGCTGTTTTGAAGAGATCTTCCCTCTCTGAAGGAGCATCCGGAAACGAGACCTACAGGTATAAGTCCCTGCTCGTGGATTTTGACGCCAGAACGGTTTCCGTCGATGATGTTCGGCTCGATCTGTCACCCAAAGAGTATGACCTTCTTTTCTTCCTGATACGCAATCGGGGAAAAGCCCTCAGTCGAGACACCCTTCTTTCTGAAGTCTGGGGATATGATTATTTCGGCGTAGACCGAACCCTGGATACCCATATCAAACTGCTGAGAAAGCAGCTTGGAAAGTATGCAGACTGTATCGTTACTGTAAGAGGAGTGGGATACCGATTTGAAGAAGTTTAAGTTCAGTCTTTCTGCAAAGACATTTCTGTTCTTTATCATATTTTCTGCTGTCACGCTCAGTGTGATCGCCATGATGCAGACGGTTCTGCTTCCCAGGATCTACGAAAAAACGAAGGAACAGAACCTTAATGATACGCTGACCAGCATCATCACCAATTTCAAAATGGACCAGTCCGACCTTCAAAAGACGTGTGATGACATCGCGCTGTATTACGGCACGAGTATTCTGATCACAGATTCGGATCTGAACACGATCGTTGCATCCAGGGGAATAACATCCGAGGATCTCACGAGATACTCTGTTTCCGTGCTCACCAAACTTGCGCAAGCCGCACAGGAGAGCGGCGGATCCTATCAGGAAAAACTGCATATCGTTGTTCCTCAAAAGCCGGATGATATATTTAAAAATGACTCGCGATCTCCATCTCCTCTGAAAGAGGACGAACTGGAAAGCCTGATTCAGGTATCCATCATCTCCAGCGACGTCGGCTCAAACTGGTACATCTACATCAGTTCTGTTCTTTCTGCTTCGAATGAAATGTACCTGACAAACCGTACGATCCTCTTCACCACATCGGTTGTGATGCTTGTTCTTTCCCTAATTCTCGCTCTCGTTTTTTCACGTTCCATATCACGCCCTATCGTTGAGATGAACGATGAAGCCACAAAACTGATGGACAGCAACTTCGATGTAGCCTTTGAAGAAAACACACACGTCAGGGAAATCGATGAGCTGGGAGAAAAGCTGAACCTTGCCGCAAGTGAACTTGGAAAAGTGGACAGGTTGCGTTCAGAACTGGTCGCCAATATCTCCCATGACCTGCGGACACCTCTTACGCTTATAGCCGGATATAGCGAAATGATGCGGGATATTCCAGGAGAGGCAAACGAGGAAAACCTGAATCTTGTGATCAGCGAATCCAAAAGACTCTCCTCTTTGGTGAACGATGTTCTGGATCTTTCAAAATACTCCTCTGACTCTGAAGTGATGGAAAAGGATGTATTTGACCTGACCGATCTGATCCGTTCAACGATAGCAAGAATAGAGCCTTTTATCCGGAAGGACGGCTTCATTTTCACTTTTGAACCTCAGAATCATGTTACAGTAAGCGGAAACAAAAGCTCAATTGAGCGGGTCATTTACAACCTCCTTCAAAACGCTGTAAATTATTCCGGATCTAGCAGACATATTGAGATCTATCAAAAACTGGAAAACAATGAGGTACGAATAGAGATCACGGACCACGGTCTCGGGATATCGAAAGAGGAACTGCCCTATGTTTTTGACCGGTATTACCGATCCTCCAAGAATCATGAGCGAGCTCTGATCGGATCAGGGCTTGGCCTCTCTATCGTCAAGTCGATCCTGGAGCAGCATGGAGCAGGTTTCGGCGTACAGTCTTCTCCCGGTGCCGGAAGCACATTCTGGTTCACTCTTCCGATTGCTCACGTTGTGTAAAGTTCTTTGACTTTATATTGTATTCATCATCCATTTAGTCACGAACAAAGTGCTAATATACACAGGAAAGGCAGGCTGCAAAAGCCTGCCTTTCCTGTTACATGTCATCATTCTCCCACATTGGCGGTACGGCGACATAAATGCCCTCAAAAGCCTTTATTATCGGGTAAATGAAACGCTAATCCGAATCATATTTGACGTTTAGGGCTGCATTTCAAAGGGTGTATCAATGGATGGTCCCTTCTTCTCAGACCAGTCCTTTGATAAGAGTTTCAATTCCTATTCCAATCAGAATGATCCCTCCAGCCATAGATGCATGACTCCTGAATCTTTTTCCGATTACATTCCCCAGTTTAATGCCTGCGATACAAATTAGAAAAGTGATCACCGCAATGATCGCTACAGCGAATACAACTTCCGTAAACGTATAGTGGGCAAAAGCAAATCCTACAGACAGAGCGTCGATTGCTGTCGCGATCCCCTGGACCAGAAGAAGCGATACACTGATATTAACTCCCTTTGTCACGGTCTCCTCGTCATTTCTTTTTCTGATCATGTCAAAGCCTATATAGATCAAGAGGAAAAAACCGATCCACGGAGTAAGTTTTTCAAAGAGAACAAATCTATCGGATAAGGTGCGGACCGCACACCAGCCGATAAAAGGCATGAACCCCTGAAAGAAACCGAAATTCAAGGGAATGATGTACCTATACTTATTATGCATCTTCGGAAAAGAAAGGCCATCAGCGATCGAAACGGAAAACGAATCCATGGCCAATGCTACACCTAAAAAGATGCTGTTTAAAAAAAACGTTATCGTGTTCTCCATAAATACCTGCCCTGTAGGAATATAACTTTGTTATTATCTCACACCATTCTATAAAAGGTCAATGAGAGCGTTTTTTATCAACAAAAAACCCTGCTTAATTCTAAGCAGGGTTCCGAACCGTTATGCTATATCAGACAAGTTCGATAACAGCCATCTCGGCTGCGTCTCCACGACGAGGACCAGTTTTCGTGATGCGGGTATAACCGCCGTTACGATCTGCATATTTGGGCGCTACTTCATCAAACAACTTTTTAGCAACAGATTCCTTCGTGACATAGGAATAAACCTGGCGTTTGCTGTGAAGGGAGCCTTCCTTGCCGAGAGTGATCATCTTTTCGGTCATGGAACGTACCTCTTTGGCACGTGATACGGTAGTTTCGATCTTACCGTTGTCTATTAAATAAGTTACCATGGCGCGAAGCATAGCTTTTCGGTGGTCACTGGTTCTGCCCAGTTTTCTTGAACCGGCCATTGATTTCTCTCCTTACTGATTACTCTTGCTCTTGAGTGAAAGGCCTAACGATGCAAGCTTGGCCTGGACTTCTTCGAGCGATTTTACACCGAGATTACGGACATGCATCATATCCTCTTCGGTCTTATTGATCAGTTCTTCAACTGTATTAATATTTGCGCGTTTCAAGCAATTGAAACTACGAACGGAAAGATCAAGTTCTTCGACGGTCATATCGTAAACTTTCTCTTTTCCGGGCTCTTCCTTCTCGACCAGGAAGTCTGTATCGAGGGTATCGCCTGTCAGATCCATGAACAGATTCAAATGCTCGCAAAGGACTTTTGCTGCCATGGAGACTGCTTCCTGAGCTGTGATGGTCTTATCGGTCTTAACTTCAAGCGTAAGCTTATCGAAGTCAGTGATCTGACCTACACGGGTATTTTCAACAGTATAGTTCACTTTCAAAACAGGAGTGAAGATACTGTCTACAGGGATCAGCCCGATCTCAGGTGTGATTTCCTGCTTGTTGCGTTCCGCTGACACATATCCCCTGCCGCGAACAAAAGTAAGCTCCATATTGAGTTTACCGTCTTTGTTCAGGGTGGCGATATGCCAGTCGGGATCCAGAATCTCAAGTTCAGAGTCCGCTTTGATGCTCCCTGCAGTAACTTCGCAAGGACCTACCGCTTCGATATAAACGGTTTTGGGCTCATCAGAATGCAAACGAGCTGTGATTCCCTTCACATTCAGCACGATCTCAGTGACGTCTTCACGTACACCTTCAATCGTCGAAAACTCATGGAGGACACCGTCAATCTTGATAGACTGAGCGGCAACACCGGGAAGCGAGGAAAGCAGCACGCGACGCATGCCGTTTCCTAGCGTGGTGCCAAAACCTCTCTCCAGAGGTTCTACGACAAAAGTGCTGTATGATCCGTCTTCTGAAACTTCTACTGTCTCAATTCTGGGCTTTTCTATTTCAATCATAATTAACCCTCCAAGGTGACATTAAAAGCCATAAATAAGGTTGGTTTCTCGAAACGAATGAAATGGAAAACCATACAACATAGAGATTATTTGGAATAAAGCTCGATGATGTAGTGTTCTTCAATGTCAAAGTCAATTTCGGAACGATCAGGGAGTTTTACCACTTTCGCAGTGAGATTCTCTCCGTCTACTTCCAGCCATACCGGCTTCGGACGAGCAGAATTGGCTTCGACAGCGCCTTTAATGACCTCAAGATCGGTATGACGAACAGTGAGAACATCTCCTGCTTTCATCAGATAGGAAGGAACATTGACGATCTGTCCATTGACACTGAAATGACGGTGTGTAACCAACTGACGTGCTTCTGCGCGGGAATTCGCAAAACCTGCGCGATAAACGATGTTGTCCAGTCTGCTCTCGAGGATACGGAGCAGGTTATCACCGGTAACTCCAGCTTCTTTAATTGCCATTTCATAATATTTATGGAACTGGCCTTCCAAAACACCATAGTAGCGTTTTGCTTTCTGCTTTGTACGAGTCTGTACACCGTACTCAGAAACTTTCTTTCTGCCCTGACCATGCTGACCAGGAGCATAGTTTCTGCGCACCAGTGCGCATTTTTCAGAATAGCAGCGTTCGCCCTTGAGGAAAAGCTTTTGGCCTTCTCTGCGGCACAATCTGCAGACTGAATCAGTATATCTAGCCATTAATACTTCCTCCTGTAATTATACGCGACGTCTCTTAGGCGGACGGCAACCATTGTGCGGAACAGGAGTTACGTCCTTGATCAGTGTAACTTCGAGACCGCATGCCGCTAATGCACGAATAGCAGCTTCACGACCGGAACCAGGTCCTTTTACGTAAACTTCAACTGTTCTGAGGCCATGTTCCATAGCAGCTTTAGCAGCTACTTCTGCTGCAGTCTGAGCAGCAAAAGGAGTAGACTTTCTGGAACCACGGAAACCCTGACCACCAGCGGATGCCCAAGAAAGAGCATTTCCGTCTACATCGGTGATGGTAACGATAGTGTTGTTAAATGTAGCCTGGATATGGGCGCAGCCGCGCTCAATGTTTTTCTTTTCGCGACGACGACGAGTCGTAACGGTTTTCTTAGCTTGTGCCATGAACTCTGCGCTCCTCCTTATTTCTTCTTATTAGCTACAGTGCGCTTCGGACCTTTACGGGTACGAGCATTTGTCTTTGTCCTCTGTCCACGAACAGGGAGTCCTTTACGATGGCGAACGCCACGATAGCACCCGATCTCAACGAGACGTTTGATATCAAGTGCAACGTTACGATGCAGATCGCCTTCAACGATCAGATGATTATCAATATAATCACGCAATTTCTGCTGATCATCATCAGTCAGATCTTTGCAGCGGATATCAGGATCGACACCTGTAGCTGCAAGAATATCCTTCGCTGTGCTTAAACCAATACCATAAATATAGGTCAAGCCTATTTCGACCCGCTTATCTTTGGGCAAGTCGACACCAGCAATACGAGCCATTTAGAATTCCTCCGTTATTGTTGAGCGTCCATTAACCCTGACGCTGCTTATGAGTGGGATTGGGGCAGATCACCATGACTTTGCCATGGCGCTTAATCACTCTGCACTTCTCGCACATGGGTTTTACGGAAGGTCTTACCTTCATTAGTGAATCCTCCATTAATACGGCGTCTACTTGGTACGCCAGGTGATACGACCTTTTGTAAGATCGTAAGGCGACATCTCGAGCGTTACCTTATCTCCTACAAGAATACGAATGTAATTCATACGCAGTTTTCCGGAGATATGGGCGTCGATTATGTGCCCGTTCTGAAGTTCGACTTTAAAAGTAGCATTTGGCAATACTTCTTTGACAATACCTTCTACTTCTAATACATCGGCTTTAGACATTTACTACTCCTTCAGACGGTTGTAAATCAAAACGTTTCAATGCATTACGAATTGATTCATCATGATCCAGCATCTCTTCAGACAACACAGTCCTTGTCGATGAGACATGGATCATATTCTTTCTTTTGGGATTACAGATAGTTCTGGAACTCCCATCAGCAACCAGGATCATTCTGCCAAGAACATCAAGGACAGCGTAAAATCTTCCTTTATCATGTCCTGCTTTGCTCCTGATCACTGTTCCACGAATGATTTCCACAGTTACTTCCTCAGCCCCATTGTGTAAGGACAACAGGACCCTTGTCGGTAATCGCAACTGAGTATTCGAAGTGCGCCGAAAGCTGTCGATCCTTGGTAACGACCGTCCAGTCATTCGCCAGTACCTCGACTTCGGGTCTTCCCAGATTGACCATTGGTTCAATGGCAATCGTCATTCCAGGAACTAACCGCGCTCCATGTCCCGGTTTTCCGAAGTTCGGAACTTCCGGATCTTCATGAAGTTTTTTCCCTACACCGTGGCCGACATAGTCTCTCACAATAGAATAGCCATTTTCTTCTACGTAGCTTTGTACAGCGTATCCGATATCCCCTATTCTGTTTCCGGGAACACAGACTTCAACAGCCCTAAGCAAACTTTCCTTTGTAACTGCCATAAGCCTTTTGGCTTCTTCAGATACATTACCAATTGCGAAGGTTGCCGCGTTGTCACCTGTGTATCCATCAATGAAAGCACCGACGTCGACGCTAACGATGTCACCATCCTTAATGATCCTATTCTTGGATGGAATTCCGTGAATGAGCTCCTCATTTACCGAAATGCAGGCACTCTTTGGAAATCCACCATAGCCCAAAAAGGTCGGTCTCGCACCTTGCGAAACAATATATTCCCGCACTTTGTCATCGACGTAAGCGGTGGAGACGCCGACTTGAAGTGCTGACTGTGCAACTTTGATTGCTTCTGCTGAGATTTGGCAAGCTTTTTTCATCTTTTCCAATTCTCTAGCGGTCTTTAATTCGATCATACCTTCTCCTTAAGAACGTTCATGATACGTTCGGTAATCTCCGAAACGTCCCCAACGCCCTCAATCTCAACCAGCAAGCCTTTTTTTGCATAATAATCCTTTAAAGGTTCTGTGGTCTGGTGGTATGTCTCCAGACGGGCTTTTACCACTTCTGGAGTGTCATCCTTTCTGGTGACCAGCTCACTGCCACATCTGTCACATACACCTTCTTTAGCGGGCTTCAATGTAACTTTGTGATAGGAACTGCCACACTTAGAACAAATAACACGCCCCGTCATTCTCTCTTCAATCCGTTCATCCGGAACTTCAAGAGAAATAACATCGGTGACTTCCACACCCATCTTCTCGAGCGCTTCTGCCTGAACTATCGTCCTCGGAACACCGTCAAGAATATATCCGTTCGCACAATCGTCATGTGACAAACGCTCTTTAACGATACCGATTATGGTAGCATCAGGGACCAGAGCACCTGAATTGATAAAGGACGCAGCCTCAAGGCCAAGGGGAGTTCCCTCCCTTATGGCCTTTTTGAGGATGTTTCCCGTACTGATAATTGGGATGCCTAACAAATCGCTGATTCTCTCAGCTTGGGTACCTTTACCGGCGCCTGGGGCACCTAACAAAATCAGTTTTTTCATTTTAATTACTCTAAGAATCCTTTGTGATGGCGCATCAGCATGTAGCTTTCCAACGTCTGAGAAATCTCAAGCGCAACGCCAACAACGATCAGAATCGAAGTTCCGCCGAGGGCGATGCGGATTCCTGTAGCTTTCGCCAGAACGATAGGAAGAATTGCGATGATAACCAAGAACACAGCACCAATAATTGTTATTTTATTGATGACCTTAGAAATAAACTGCGATGTGGGCTGTCCGGGACGAATTCCAGGAATTGCTCCGGAATTCTTACGAAGGTCGTTCGCGATCTGAACAGGATTGTACTGAATCGCAACATAGAAGTAGTTGAATGCAACGATCAGCAATGCATACAAAACAGCATAGCCCCAGTTCTCAGTGCTGAACCAGCCAAGGAAAGTCCCCCATCCGCCTGTGATTCCGAACATATCCTTAATGGTAGCCGGAATCGAAAGAAGTGAAGAAGCAAAGATGACAGGCATTACGCCAGACATATTTACTTTAACCGGAATGTAGCTGCTCTGACCGCCGTACATCTTGCGTCCGACGACACGCTTCGCATACTGAACGGGGATCCTTCTCTCAGCAGCATTCGTAACTACGATGAGCACGAACATCGCAAAGAAAATCAGGATCACCAGCGGAACAAGAACGAAATACTTCGGTTCTGCTCCGAAGGTAACTCCGCCGTAAGTAAATGTGCCGGTCGCGAGCTGGAAATACTGGATCAAAGCTGGAATCAAGCTAACCGAGTTCGCAATAATACCAGTGAAAATGATCAGTGAGATACCACTACCAATTCCCTTCGCGTCGATCTGTTCACCAAGCCAGAGAAGGAGCATTGCTCCAGCAGCAAAAGACACAATAATGACGATTGCCGAGAAGACTCCTGCGAAACCCTCGGTATAAACGAGAGCACCCGTTCTCTTAGCCAGTAAATAATACATCAAAGCAAGCAGGCATGCAAGTCCGACAGCAGTATAACGAGTGATTCTCGTCAATTTTCTTCTGCCCTCTTCACCTTCTCTAGATAATCTCTCAAGAGACGGGAATACGACCTGCAGCAACTGAACTATGATTGAAGAGTTGATGTACGGAGAGACACCAAGCGCAAACACAGAAGCCTGTGAGAAGGATCCGCCGGACATCAGGTCAAAGAAACCAAAAATAGTTCCGCTGTTGGAATTCAATTGTTCCGCCAACAATTTCGCATTGATGAAAGGAACCGTTACCGCTGATCCTAATCTGAAAAGAAGAAGGATCACTGCGGTAAAGATAATCCTTTTGCGAAGGTCCTCGATTTTCCAAGCATTTTTAAAGGTTTGGAACATCGTCATACCTCCTTAGCCGTGCCTCCGGCTTTTTCAATCTTCTCCTTTGCAGAAGCAGTGAATTTGTCCGCTTCTACATTCAGCTTTTTAGTAAGTTCGCCGTCACCGAGGATCTTGATTGCGTTCTTCTTGCCGACAAGGCCAGCCTCGCGAAGATCATAGTGGGTAACAGTTGAACCATCTTCAAAACGATTCAGCTCGGAAACATTCACTACATCGTACTCAATGCGGAAAATGTTTGTAAATCCGCGCTTAGGAATCCTTCTGACGAGAGGAAGCTGACCGCCCTCGAAGTATGCACCTTTGTGGCCGGAACGAGCAAGCTGTCCCTTGTGGCCGTAACCAGCAGTCTTTCCATTTCCAGAAGCAGGACCACGGCCCTTGCGCTTCTTGTCTTTGTTGGAACCAGCTGCGGGCTGTAATTCGTGAATCATCATAGCTGTGGCTCCCCCTTATTCTGTAACTTCTACCAGATGCGCGATTCTTGCGAGTTTGCCTCTTGTCGCGGCATTGTCAGGCTGAACAGTGACATCACCGATCTTATTAAGCCCGAGAGACTTGCAGGTAGCGATCTGTTTGTCAAGACGATGAGCAGCACTGTGGACCAGTTTAATTGTCAAAGTCTTTTCTTTTTTCTTTGTTGTTTTCTTTGTTGTCTTTTTGGCAGCAGTTGTATCCTCTGCTTTGGTAGCTTTTGTAGTCTTCTTGGCAGCAGGTTTCTTTTCTTCTACGGCCTGGACTTCTTCCGCTGCAGCAGCAGTTTCTTTCTTAGTAGCCATAAAAACCTCCTTAGCCAACGATTTCTTTTACGGTCTTGCCGCGCTTAGCAGCAATGTCCTGGGCAGACATCATAGACTGCAATCCTGCAAATGTTGCGGGAACAACATTGAAGGGGTTGTTGGAACGAAGGGACTTCGTCCTAACGTCAGAAATGCCTGCAGCTTCCATGACAGCACGTACTGCGCCGCCAGCGATGACGCCGGTTCCGGTGGGAGCCGGTTTGATCATGACGCGTGTTGCGCCGAATTTTCCGATAGTCTCATGAGGAACTGTGGTTCCGCGCTTTGCGATACGGACCAGGTTCTTCTTTGCATCCTCTGTTCCTTTGCGGATAGCTTCCGGAACTTCAGCTGCTTTTCCGGTTCCGAAACCGATAACACCGTTTCCGTCACCAACAACTACCAATGCGGCAAATTTCATGATTCTGCCGCCCTTAACCGTCTTGCTTACACGGTTAATGGAAACGACCTTTTCTTGAAGGTCAAGAGTTGAAGCATCGATTCTTTCCAATTCCTTATCCTCCTATTAAAAGTCGAGTCCACCCTCACGGGCACCCTCAGCAAGAGCCTGCACACGACCATGATAAATATATCCGCCACGATCGAATACAACGTTCTTAATTCCTAATGCAAGGCATCTCTCGGCAATGGTCTTGCCTACTGCAGATGCTGCTTCTTTATTTCCACCGTAGCCCTCAAATGCTTTTTCCACTGTGGAAGCGGAGCAAAGGGTCTTACCTGTGGAGTCATCGATTACCTGAGCGTAGATATGCTTATTGGAGCGAAATACATCAAGGCGCGGGCAATCTGTTGTTCCAGCGATCTTACTACGGACTCTCTTATGCCGCAGAAGACGCTGCTTGTTGCTGTCTTTCTTTGATACCATAATGCGTATTCTCTCCTTTCTTAAGCTTTACCAGCTTTGCCTTCTTTGCGGATGATGTACTCGCCCTTGTAATGGATTCCCTTACCTTTGTAGGGTTCCGGAGGACGGATCGCACGAATCTCAGCCGCAAACTGGCCAACAGCCTGTTTATCGATACCTTTTACGATGATGGATGCAGGGTTCGGAGACTCTGTCTGAACAAGATCTGTATCCAACACTTTGACAGGATTGCTGAATCCAAGGTTCAGAGTAAGTTCGTTCCCCTGTTTTGCGGCACGATAGCCGACACCGGAGATCTCCAGCTCCTTGGTGAAACCATGTGTAACTCCAACAATCATGTTGTTGATAAGGGTTCGCGTCAGACCATGAAGCGAACGGTATTCCCTATCATCATTAGGACGCGTAACGGTCAATACGTTACCTTCCAACTCGAGACCGATGCCATTATGTACCTTCTGGCTCAAGGTTCCTTTGGGCCCGGTAACGGTGACCAACTGATCCTCAACTTTTACTTCTACACCAGCAGGGATAACGATCGGCTTTCTACCAATTCTCGACATATGTTACTCCCTTCAAATTACCAGACAAATGCCAGCACTTCGCCGCCAAGATTCATTTCCTTGGCCTTTTTACCTGTCATTACGCCTTTGGGGGTGGAAACGATAACTGTTCCGAGTCCGTTCAAAACCTTGGGCATTTTTTCGCAACTGGTATAAATGCGAAGGCCAGGTTTGGAAACCCTGCGCAATCCGGCAATAACCGGCGTTTTGTCTTCATTGTACTTCAGTGTCATATGGATGACACCCTGTTTGTTGTCCTCAGTAACCTGCATGGCCTTGAGATAACCCTCGTCTACCAAGATCTGGGCGATCGCTTTCTTCATGTTGGAAGCGGGACAATCAACAGTTGCATGTTTTGAGCTGCTTGCATTACGAATACGTGTCAACAAATCAGCGATAGGATCTGTAATATGCATCTTTAATCTCCTTTCTTACCAACTAGCTTTCTTTACGCCAGGAATCTGTCCGGCGTATGCGAGGTTCCTGAAGCAAATACGGCAGATTCCGTATTTACGAAGATATGCATGGGGACGACCGCAGATCTTGCATCTGTTGTATTCACGTGTTGTGAACTTCTGGACTGCTTTCTGCTTATTCTTAAGACTAGTTTTTGCCATTGTAATCCTCCCCTTAGCCTGCAAACGGTGCACCGAGTGCAGCCAGCAAAGTTTTAGCTTCTTCATCTGTTGTAGCGGTTGTTACAAAGCAGATGTCCATTCCACGAACGGCATCGATCTTATCGTAGTCGATCTCAGGGAAGATCAACTGCTCTTTCAGTCCGAGGGAATAATTTCCACGGCCGTCGAAGCTGTCTCCGGAAATTCCGCGGAAGTCACGTACACGGGGAAGAGCGACGTTGAAGAGTCTGTCAATGAACTCCCACATACGGTCTCCACGCAGTGTGACCTTAGCTCCTACGGGCATACCTTCACGAAGCTTGAAGTTTGCTACAGATTTTTTGGATTTGCAGATAACTGCTTTCTGTCCGGTGATCTTGCTCAGGTCGCTGAGAACAGCGTCCATGATCTTCGGATTTTCTTTTGCATCACCGCATCCGCAGTTGATAACAACCTTCTCGAGACGCGGAATCTGCATTGTGCTCTTGTAGGAATACTTTTTCATAAGAGCAGGTGCGACATCTTTGACGTACTGGTCTTTCAGTCTCGGCATTTTCTCTTACTCCTTTCCTACTTAAAACGTTTCGCCGCAACGTTTGCAGACGCGGACTTTCTTTCCGTCTTTCTCGACGAAACCAACGCGTGTGCCTTTGTTGCAATGCGGGCAAACAGGCATGACCTTGGAATCATAAAGCGGAGCTTCCGCCTTAACGACGCCGCCGGCCTCTCCCTGCCTACGGGGTTTGATGTGCTTGGTTACCAGGTTCTGGCCCTCAACGATGACCTTCTTCTCAGAAGGAGAATATTCAAGAACCTTTCCTGTATTACCACGATCACGTCCGGTAATGATCACGACGGTATCACCAGTTTGAATTCTATTCATCACGATACCTCCCGATCAAAGTACTTCTGGTGCGAGAGAAGCGATCTTCAGATAGTCTTTATCACGAAGCTCTCTGGCAACAGGTCCGAAAATACGAGTTCCAACGGGGTTCTTGTCCGCGTTGATAATAACTGCTGCATTTTCATCAAAACGAATATAACTGCCGTCTTCACGGCGCAGACCTTTTTTGCTGCGCACGATGACTGCTTTTACGACGTCACCCTTTTTAACGGTGCCGCCCGGGGTAGCCTTTTTAACAGAGGCTACGATCACATCGCCAATATTGGCGTACCTCCGACGGGTGCCTCCTAAAACACGAATGCACATTATCTCCTTCGCACCGGTATTATCGGCAACCTTGAGGTAGGTTTGCATCTGTACCACAGAAGCGTCCTCCTTTAATTATTTAGCCTTTTCAACGATTTGTACGAAGCGCCATCTCTTATCCTTGGATAAAGGACGTGTCTCCATGATCATTACACGATCGCCGATATTGCATTCATTGTTCTCATCATGAGCCTTGAACTTTACGGTGCGGCGAATGATTTTCTTGTAGAGAGGGTGTCTGTAAGAGTCCTCAATTGCAACAACGATGGTCTTGTCCATCTTATTGCTGACGACACGCCCAATACGTGTCTTACGAAGATTGCGTTCTTCCATTATTTATCCTCCCTCTCGGCACTCATTTCACGTGCACGGATCTCTGTCAATACTCTGGCGATGTCACGCTTGACATCTTTAATGCGAAGAGGGTTGTCCAACTGATTAATTGCGTGTTGGAAACGAAGATTAAACAGTTCCGCTTTCAGATCAGCGAGCTTATTGGACAGATCAGCGTCATTCATCTTACGCAATTCTGTAGCTTTCATTACTGTTCAACTGCCTCCTTCTTCACAAATTTGCATTTGATCGGGAGCTTATTGCTCGCGAGACGCATAGCCTCACGTGCAATAGATTCATCAACACCAGACATCTCAAAGAGAACTCTGCCGGGTTTGACTACTGCAACCCAATACTCAGGACTTCCTTTACCAGAACCCATTCGGGTCTCAGCCGGTTTCTTTGTAACAGGCTTGTCAGGGAAGATCTTAATAAAGACTTTACCACCACGCTTGGTATAACGGGTCATGGCAATACGGGCAGCTTCGATCTGATTGGATTTGATCCAAGCAGGCTCCAGTGCCACAAGGCCATACTCACCGTATGTTACCTGGTTACCGCGAGATGCTTTTCCTTTCATACGTCCACGATGGACACGGCGATATTTCACGCGTTTCGGCATTAACATTAGCGGTTTCCTCCTTCATTGCGGGTCCGTTTAACCTTTGTCAGGACCTCACCTTTGTAGATCCAGACCTTCACGCCGATCTTACCGTATGTGGTATCTGCCTCAGCAAATCCATAGTCGATATCAGCACGGAGGGTATGAAGCGGGATAGTGCCTTCGTGATAGCTCTCACTGCGGGCGATATCAGCTCCGTTCAAACGGCCGGAAATAGTAACCTTGATACCCTTGGCACCAAGTCTCATTGCGCGGGAAATGCTCTGCTTCATTGCACGACGGAAGGAAGCACGACGCTCGATCTGTCCGGCAACGTTTTCAGCGACCAGCTGAGCATTTGCATCTGCGTTTTTGATCGGCTCGATGGAAACTTTAACGTTCTTTCCGCCGGTCAGTTTCTTCAGTTCTTTCTCAAGAACTGCGATCTCTTCGCCGCCACGTCCGATTACCATACCAGGTTTTGCTACGTGAAGTTTCACGCGGACATCACCGCTGGCTGAACGTTCGATCTCTGCCTTGCTGAGACCTGCTGCGAACAGTTTTTTCTTCAGAAATTTACGGATGTTGTAATCCTCAACGATGAGGTCACCCATATCTGCTTTCTTCGCGTACCAGTTGGAATCCCAATTCTTGATGACGCCGACGCGAAGCCCATGTGGATTAACTTTATGTCCCATTGTTCTCTCCTTTATGCCTCGCGTTCTTTCAGAACGACTGTAATGTGGGATGTCTTCTTATTGATGCGGAACGCTCTGCCCTGTGCACGGGGACGGATCCTCTTCAGTGTGGGTCCCTGGCATACGAAGCATTCTGCGACGTACAAAGAATCCTTATTCATCTGGTGGTTGTTCTCAGCGTTTGCAGCTGCAGAATTGACCAACTTCAGTACGGGTTCACAAGCGGATTTGCTTGTGTATTTTAAGATCGCCTGTGCCTTCTTCAGGTCCTGTCCGCGAATAAGATCGAGAACGATTTGAACCTTGCGAGGGGCTATACGGCAATTTCTCAGATATGCCTTAGCTTCCATTATTCTTAATCTCCTCTTTCTTATTTGCTGGATTTGGATCCCGCATGGCCGCGGAACAATCTTGTGGGTGCGAATTCACCTAATTTGTGTCCTACCATATCCTCTGTTACATAGACCGGAACATGCTTGCGTCCGTCATGAACTGCGATGGTGTGTCCTACAAAGTCAGGGAAAATCGTAGATGACCGGCTCCAGGTCTTGAGAATTCTCTTCTCGCCTGTTGCATTCATCTCCTGAACGCGCTTCAGGAGACGTTCTTCTACAAAAGGACCTTTTTTAACGCTTCTGCTCATCTGTCTCCTCCATTATTTGTCATTAGCACGTTTCAAGATCATCTTATTTGTACGATGATTCTTTTTTCTTGTCTTGTATCCGAGAGTCGGCTTACCCCAAGGAGTAAGAGGACCAGGATGTCCGATCGGGCTCTTGCCTTCTCCACCGCCGTGGGGGTGATCAACAGGGTTCATAACCACGCCGCGAACATGCGGACGAACACCCATATGACGTTTACGGCCAGCCTTGCCGATCTTTACGTTAGCACTGTCTTCATTGCTGACCTGTCCGATCGTTGCCATGCAGTTGAGTGCGACGTAACGAAGCTCTCCGCTGGGAAGACGAACAAGGGCTCTGCCGCCCTCTTTGGCCATCAGCTGAGCCATATTGCCGGCGCTGCGGACGAGCTGGCCGCCTCTACCGGGATAAAGCTCGATGTTGTGAATAATAGTACCAACAGGGATGTTTGCGATGGGGAGAGCATTTCCGGGAAGAACGTCTGCGTTTGCACCGCTCTCGACCTTGTCGCCAACCTTCAGTCCGACAGGAGCGAGGATGTAGCGTTTCTCTCCATCTTCATACTCAACAAGAGCGATGAACGCAGTTCTGTTAGGATCGTACTCGATGCTGAGAACTGTAGCGGGCATATCTACCTTGTTGCGTTTGAAATCGATAACACGATATTTTCTGCGGTTTCCGCCGCCATGGTGGCGAACCGTGATACGACCCTGAGCATTTCTTCCGGCATGCTTCTTGAGAGGCTCAAGCAGGCTCTTTTCCGGAGCCTTTCTGGTCAACCCAGAAAAATCTGTGGTTGTCATTCCGCGATGGCCAGGAGTCGTTGGCTTGTACGTTTTAATTGCCATAAATCAAATCTCCTTGTAATTTAGCGGGAACAGGCATTTCGTTCCCATACATTGCCTTTCAGCACTTTTCGTCTTCGATTAGGTCATGCTCTCGAAGAACTCGATACCCTTACTGTCTGCCGTGAGAGTAACGATTGCCTTTTTCCAAGCAGAGGTGTATCCGACATACAGTCCCTGGCGGCGCTTTCTGCCGCGAACAGAAATGGTGTTAACCTTCTGTACCTTTACGCCGAAGATCTCTTCGACCGCTTTGGCGATCTCGACCTTCTCTGCGTCAGAAGCAACCTTAAAGGTGTACTTCTTTGCCATTGTAGCTTCCATGCTCTTTTCCGTGATTACGGGAGCGAGGATAACATCTCTAGCGTCTCTCATTTTGCGTAGACCTCCTCGATGCGCTTGATAGCATCCACAGTGACAACGAACTTACCGCCGTTCAAAATGTCATAGACATTGATCGTGTTGGTCAAAGCTGTCTTTACACCAGGAATGTTAGCTGCACTCTTTACCAAATAGTCATTCTTCTCAGGAAGTACGATCAGAGCCTTGCGTTCGACGTTAAGAGCTTTGAGCATCTCAACGACCTTCTTGGTCTTGTACTCTTCGAGAGCGATCTGATCTACGACAACGAGCTCACCGTTTGCCAGCTTGGCGGACAACGCAGAGCGCATCGCAAGTGCGCGGACCTTTTTGTTAACGGACTGACGATAATCGCGGGGCTTCGGTGCGAACGCAACTCCGCCGCCTTTCCATTGAACAGCACGAATGCTTCCCTGACGGGCGCGGCCGGTGCCCTTCTGACGCCAAGGCTTGCGGCCTCCACCGGAAACCTCGCTGCGAGTCTTCGCAGACTGGGTTCCCTGACGCTGATTTGCCAAATAAGCTTTGACAACAGCATGCATCACACTGACATTGGGTGTGATTTCGAAAACGGCACTAGAAAGTTCGATTTCGGATACCGCTTCGCCGGACATATTATATACATTAACTTTTGCCATTCCGATATCCTCCTTTACGCTTTCTTGACTGCATTGGTGATGCAGACGATTCCGCCCTTCGGGCCAGGTACAGCACCCTTGATCGCGATCAGGTTGTTTTCTGCGTCAACCCTGACGACCGTGAGATTCTGTACTGTAACTTTCTCAACACCATAGTGTCCAGGAAGTTTCTTTCCTTTCGGCGAGTGACGGCTCTGAGTGTTCGGTCCCATAGAGCCAGCGTGACGATGGACAGGGCCGGTACCGTGGGTCTCTTTCAGACGATGGCCGTTGAAACGCTTGATCGTTCCGGAGAAGCCGTGACCTTTGCTGATTCCGCTTACGTCGACCATGTCGCCGTTCTCGAATGTGTCAGCCTTGATCAGGTCGCCGACATTGAAGGAGTCCATGTTGTCGAGTTTGAACTCGCGGAGGACTTTCTTGTAGCCGACATCAGCCTTGTCGAAGTGCCCCTTCATGGGTTTGTTTGTTTTCTTTACGCTTGCATCGCCAAATCCAAGCTGCAATGCGCAATAGCCGTCTGTTTCGACAGTCTTCTTCTGAACGACAGGGCACGGACCTGCCTCGATGACTGTCACGGGAATGACCTTACCGTTCTCATCGAACAACTGGGTCATACCGATTTTCTTTCCGATAATACCTTTTTGCACGAGTGTATTCCTCCATTTAGGTTATTGGTTGGCTTTCGCCAACATGACCCGTAGCAGTGTCGTCTATTTAGAGTTTGATCTCAACATCGACACCGGCGGGGAGCTGAAGACTTGTCAACGCTTCGACTGTCTTGTTGGACGGTTTCAGAATGTCAATAAGTCTCTTGTGAGTCCGCAGTTCGAACTGCTCACGGCTGTCTTTATATATATGAACAGCACGCAGAATGGTCACGACGTCTTTATCTGTCGGGAGCGGTACGGGTCCGGAAACGCGGGCACCTGTGCGCTTTGCTGTCTCACAGATGATCGCAGAAGCCTTATCGACCTGCTCGTGATCGTAACCCTTAACGCGGATTCTGATAACGGTTTTGACTGCCATTTTTGCCTCCTATTGTAATTGGTGACTCTTTTTCAATACTGAGCCGTGCGTGTCGTGCCTTCTCATGTGAATTGCCGGCAATACCTTCTCTAGGAAAGTGTTCCCGGCCCACACCCATTACACAGTAACGGTGTATAATCCGCTGTTTGAGGACATTGGATGGTGTACCCATCATATCCGCAGCACTCAATATTGAATTTTCGCCCGGTTCTTGACTCGGACATACTCAGTGGAAATTCCCTGCCTTCGCAGCAACCTCCCACGTCATCGCATATCGTCGCAGTCGCCTAAGTATTATAGTAAAAAGAACCAAGGAATGCAATCTGTTTTTGTCTATAATTTATTACAAATAGTTACAGATTGTAGTTTCTTGGTTCTGGCGATTATTTAGTTGATTACCTACAGCAGGATCAATAGGATTTTCCCCATGTGACCATCTTATATGCGGGTTTTCCGCAGCACACGCAGGTCGATGCAAGTTCCTTCTGTTCGAACGGGATGCACCTGGAACCGATGCCGAATTTCTCCTTCAATGCGTCCTCGCAGCTTTCTTCGCCGCACCACATTGCATTGTAGAAACCGACAGACTCTCCGACAGCCTTTTCCAGTTCTTCAATATTGTGGCAGTCAACAGTCCTGCTGAGCATGTTCTCCTTGGCTTTTTTGTACATGTTCTGTGCTACTTCCTCAAGGAGTGCCTGGATCTCCTGGGCAGCGTTATCGAGCGCCACCACCTTCTTCTCCCCTGTATCCCTGCGGACGAGCACGCAGTTTCCGGCTTCGATGTCCCTGGGTCCGAGTTCTACACGGACCGGAACGCCCTTCATCTCGTACTGGGCAAATTTCCAGCCGGGGGAATTGTCGGTAAGGTCGATCTGCGCGCGGATCCCGGATTTCCTGAGAACATCCAGCAGTTCCTGAGAGCGCTCTGCAACTCCCGGTTTGTGCTGCGCGATCGGCACGACGATAGCCTGAATCGGTGCGATTGCAGGAGGAAGGATCAGGCCGTTATCATCTCCGTGGGTCATGATGATCGCTCCGATCAGCCTTGTCGAAGCGCCCCAGGATGTCTGGAACGGATGCTTCAAAGTGTTGTCACGACCGGTATAGGTGATGTCAAACGCTTTGGCAAAGCCATCCCCGAAATAATGGCTCGTCCCGCTCTGAAGTGCGCGTCCGTCATGCATCATCGCCTCTATGGTATAAGTCGCTTCCGCTCCGGCGAATTTCTCGCTCTCCGTCTTCCTTCCGCGAATGACCGGTATCATCAGATACTCCTCGACGAACTTTCTGTACGTCTCAAGCATCAACTCGGTCTCCTGAACAGCCTCCTCCGCTGTCTCGTGCATCGTATGGCCTTCCTGCCAGAGGAACTCACGGGTTCTCAGGAACGGACGTGTCGTCTTCTCCCAGCGCACCACCGAACACCACTGGTTGTACTTCTTGGGAAGGTCGCGGTAAGAATGGATAACATGGGCAAAGTGCTCACAAAACAGTGTCTCTGATGTCGGCCTTACACACAGCCGCTCTGCAAGTTCCTCTTCACCGCCATGAGTGACCCATGCCACTTCAGGAGCAAATCCGGCTACATGATCTTTTTCCTTCTGCAGGAGGCTCTCAGGGATAAAAAGAGGCATACTGACGTTCTCATGCCCTGTCTCCTTGAACATGCCGTCCATGATCTTCTGAATGTTCTCCCAGATAGCATAGCCATACGGGCGCAGTATCACGCAGCCCTTCACGCTGGAATAATCGATCAGTTCAGCGTTGACAACAATATCCGTATACCACCTGGTAAAGTCCTCGTTGATCGAGGTAATGGCTTCCACAGCCTTCTTTTCTTTAGCCATATCCTGCTCCTTAATGTAATGTCGTGTTTGATTATATCGAAAAAAAAAGAAAAAGTAAAAAACAATTATTAAAGAAAAGGTGGCATTTCTGCCACCGGTTAACAATAGAATTTCGGAAAGAGGGTCATACCCTTGCTTCGATATAATTGACCAGATCAGAAACCGTCCGCATATCCTCGGCAGCTTCATCAGGAATATCGATGTCAAATTCATCTTCCAGTTCCATAATGATCTCAAAATAGGTAATAGAATCTATATCCAGATCATCCACAAGACTCGAATCCATGCTGATGTCGTTCTCATCAAGGTCAAGCTGATCGCACAGTGTATCAACTACAATATCGTATACCATCGCAGTATCCTTTCAAAATGATACAGTAATATATACCCTACCTATAATGGAAAGTCAACACAGAAAAATCAGAAATATCAAAGCAAAGGACGGCAGTATCACCCGTTGGTGAAAGAAGCCGTCCTTTTTTATACGAACATGGTCGTGTTTACCACACTTTTCTGCAGTATGCGCGGTGTCTCATGACTTACTTTTTCTTTTCCTTGCTGCGCTTGTCATTGATGATCTGCATTTCCTTCGCAGTGATCAATGTGCATCCGTTTTCCTTCGCCCAGCTCACACATCCGCGCAGGACTGTAGGCAGAAACACTCTGGGCACATTGAGGATCATCTCAAGAGCGTCATCGGTGAATTTCACCGTATCATCGATGCGGTCTGCCGCATACCGGACCGATGATAACGTCTGCTTCCTGATCGGGAGGAGTTCCGGAATCGGTCTGCGATGTTTCGTGTACCAGAAGTTCTTGCTGTCTCTGTAACCGTAATCTACCGGGACAGGCGGGAAATCTTTCGCCCTCACTCCGTTGATGATGGCGTTGTAATACTTCTCCTTCATAAGGATCTTATCCACTCTGAGGATGAAATGGGCGCCGTACTTGGAAGTGATGCCGTTGAAATCATGATACGGTCCCTCATAGCAATCCGCGTCCGTAGGTGCGTCGTTACCTGCGCCGTCCAGTTCGCGCATCCATGTGCATTCGATCACCTGGAAAGCATCGCGCAGGACTTTGGGCCTTTCCTCTCCTGCCTCTCCGAGAAGGCTCTCCTCAAGAACAAAGTTGCAATTTGCCATTTTCTCTTTTGGCTTATCTCCCGGCCAGCTGAGTTTTACGGCTTCTTTGAAGGTCCTTCTTTCATCCGTGATGAAGTTCAGCGCGCATTTCCCGTTTCTCAGGATGTTCTGCGCCGTGTTGGATGAATTCCTGCATTCCAGCAGCATTGCATAGTAGTCTTTGCCGGCAATGTAATAAGGCTGTACAAGGGAGTACGGTCCGAGTGTCGTCATACCGTCCTCGCACAACGTGCTGATGACCACCGTAGGCATCGGAAAAAACAACGATGTCTGATAGAAGTTGTCCACAACTCTCAGGTCCTTGAAACTGCTCATATTTAATTACCCCTTACATTATTTTTATCGGTCACCCGATCAAAGTACTGATATCCATGGTCGCAAACGCATTCTGCCGTATGCTCCCAGTATTTCCCGCAAGGTACTCGTAATGCCCCGCGGAAGCGATCATCGCTCCGTTATCTCCGCAGAGCGACCGCTGAGGAAGATACAGTTCTATCCCTTCCCTGCTTAATTTCTCCCTGCACTTTCTCTGAAGTTCCCCGTTGATGGAGACTCCTCCGCATAGTCCTGCGTTCAGCCCGAACTCCTTCGCAGCATGGAGGATCCTGTCCGACAGGATATCCGTCACTCTCTGCTCAAATGCAGCGGCAAGGTCTTCCCTGACGATCGTCTCCCCTTTCATGGTGCTGTTGTTGATCAGATTCAGAACCGCGGTCTTCAGTCCGGAAAAACTCACATCGAACTCTCCGGACGTATGAGGAGTCGGAAGGGCATAACGCCCCGGATCTCCTCCCTTTGCCAGTTTGGAGATCTCCGGTCCTCCGGGATATGGAAGGCCGAGCGTCCTGGCAACTTTGTCGAAAGCTTCACCCGCAGCATCATCCACCGCCCGGCCAAGCACCTCAAATTCGGTGTAACCTTTGACAAGGACCATATGGGTATGGCCGCCGGAAACGACAAGCGAAACGAAGGGTGGCTGAAGCTCCGGATTGGACAGATACAGGGAGGCGATGTGTCCCCTGAGGTGATGGACAGGAACCATCGGTTTCCCCGAAGAGTAGCACAGCCCCTTCGCGAAATTCAAACCGACCAGCAGTGCGCCAATGAGACCCGGCGCATAGGTCACCGCAATCGCATCGATATCCTCCAGAGATACAGAAGCGCTGGTCAGCGCTTCTCTCGTTACATAGCAGATATTCTCCGTATGTCTTCGGGATGCGATCTCCGGAACCACTCCTCCGTAAAGTCTGTGCTCCGGTATCTGCGTTGCTACTACATTGGAGAGGATCTCTCTCCCGTCCTTCACGACTGCGGCTGAAGTCTCGTCACAGGAACTCTCAATACCTAGAATCAGCATAAATAATCAATCTTCTTTCAATTTCATAATGTATACGACTGCGTCCTCTTTCGGATTCTGGTAGAATCCTCTTCTGATCCCTGCCTTCGCACACCCCATCTTTTCATACAGTGTTCTGGCAGGAACCGCGCTTTCCCTTACCTCCAGTGAAAACACGGAACAGTCATGTTCGCCGCACAGGGATATCATCTTTCGGGCAAGTTCCCATCCAACTCCCCGGCGTCTGTATTCCTTCCTTACGCCGAATTCGTTCAGATGCGCGTCATCTGAAACGATATGCATGGAGAAAAAGCCGAGAATCGCTCCGCTTTCTTCAGCGACATAGGTGTGTCCCAGAGAATAGGATATCTCCTCTTCCATCTGAGCGCGCGTCCAGGGCATCCCTGAGCACTCCTCCTCGATCTCAACGAGTGCGTTCAGATCTGCATCCTCTGCTTTTCGGATCACGATGCTCATTTGGCGTCAAACCATGTCTTTCCGCGATGCACTTCCGCAATCAGCGGAGCTTTCAGATCCGCCGCCGCCTCCATTTCCTCCTGGAGGATCATCGCTGCAAGATCAGCCTCTTTTTCCGGTACCTCAACGATCAGTTCATCGTGGACCTGAAGAATGAGTCTGGCATCCGGGCATTGCTTCGCTAGTCTGCCAAAGACACGGATCATAGCGATCTTGATGATATCCGCCGCAGTTCCCTGAACCGGGGTATTCATCGCAAGTCTTCTTCCGAGTGCCTGGATCTGTTTGTTTCCGTTGCTCAGTTCCGGAATGTATCTTCTCCTGCCGTAACTGGTCGTCACATAGCCGTTATTTCTGGCGTCTTCGACCGTTTTCTCTAAGTAAGCACTTACCTTCGGGTAGGATCTCATATACTGGTTGATATAATCCTGCGCCTCCTTTACGGAGACTTTGATGTCCTGGGAGAGAGAGTAGGCGCCGATACCGTAAACGATGCCGAAATTCACCGCTTTCGCCCTTCTCCTGAGTTCTCCTGTGATCATCTCACGGGGAAGCCCGAAGATCTCCGCGGCCGTCTCGGTGTGAACATCGTGGCCTTCCAGAAAAGCACGGATCATATTTTCATCATCGCTGATCGACGAGAGAACTCTCAGCTCGATCTGGGAATAGTCCGCGTCCAGCAGGATATTGCCTTCCCTTGCTACAAAGAACTTTCTCATGCGTGATCCGAGTTCGGTCCTTATCGGGATATTCTGAAGATTGGGGTTTACAGAACTGATCCTTCCTGTCCTTGTCTCGGTCTGACGGAATTCCGTGTGGATCCGTCCGGTGTTGCCTGCTGCCTGAAGAAGCCCTTCCACATAAGTGGCATAGAGCTTCTGGTATGTTCTGTACTGCAGGATATACTCCACGATCGGATAATCATAGCGCAGTTTTTCCAAAGTCTCGGCATCGGTGGAATAACCCGTTCTTGTCTTTTTCCCGTGCGGGAGTCCGAGTTCCTCGAAGAGCACGACGCCAAGCTGCTTTGGACTGTTCAGATTGAACTCATGGCCGGCGATCCCATAGACCGTTTCGCGGCATGTATTCGCCATGACCTGAAGTTCTTCGCCAAACTTTCGGATACCATCCGTATCCACCAGGAATCCGTCATGTTCCATATTGGCGAGGACACGGCAGAGAGGAAGTTCGATTTCTCGCAGCAGTTTCTCCATTCCGAACTCATCCAGTTTTCTGTCGAGCGCATCACAGAGCGGCCGGAGAAAGCCCAGCTCCTGAACGTCGGCGGAAAACTCCGGTTCCACCTCATATTCTGCGCACAGCGTCCGGAGTGAATAACTGTTCCCTGAAGGGTTCAGGAGATAGCCGGCGATCTCATAATCAAAGACGATATCCGGCGCAGCAGAGCCGTTTTCAAGCGCCAGATGATACAATTTCTTGCCGAATCCCGTTACGATATGTTTACCGGCGTCAAAAAGCCGGGCAAGTTCCTTTTCTCCCGCCTTGCAGTATCCGGCACCGCATACCACATAGTATTCAGCGTCCTCTGCGAACACTCCCACCGTCTCTTCTTCAAGAAACGTTTCAAAAGGAATCTCTGTCCCTTGCGGGATCTCTCTTTTCTTTTCCTGTACAGCGACGGATGAAGCGGTGCGTTCGAAACCGAGTTTATCAATGATCGAATGCATCTCCAGACGATTCAGAATGCTCACTACACCATTCACATCCGGCGTTCTGGGAACGAAACGCTCCAGATCCTCATCCACCGGGGCATGTCTGTCGATCGTGACGAGCTTAAGGGACAGATAGGCCGTTTCCTTGTCCTCAAGAAGATGCTTGCGCATGGCAGGCTTGATCATGGGATCGTCAATATGCTCATACACTCCGTCCAGGGAGCCAAAAGCGGCGATCAGGGAAGTAGCTGTCTTTTCCCCGCAGCCCGTTACGCCCGGAACATTGTCTGAACTGTCCCCCATCAGCGCTTTTACATCGATGAAGGCTCTAGGAGAAACACCATATTTTTCAAAAACCGCCTTCTCATCCATGGGAGTGATCTCACTTCTTCCCATACGCACGGAGGGATAAAGGACGATCGTTCCGTTGCCTACCAGCTGAAGGCTGTCCCGGTCTCCGGACAGGATCATGCACTCAACGGACTCTTCCACGGCCTTTCTTGAGAGAGTTCCCAATATGTCATCCGCCTCATACCCCTCACAGGTAACTACCGTATACCCGAGAAGATCAAGCAGTTCCTTAACAACAGGCATCTGCTCCGCAAGTTCTGCTGGCATCCCTTTGCGGTTTGCCTTATATCCGGAATACATCTTATTCCTGAAAGTGCCTCCGGGCAGGTCGAAAGTCACGGCAACAAGCTCAGGCTTGTTCTCATCCAGCTGCCTGAGCAGAATATTCATAAATCCGTAGATGGCGTTGGTGTAATGGCCATCCTTTGTCGTCAGTGTCTTGATACCGTAGAATGCACGGTTGAGGATGCTGTTTCCATCGATCAGCAAGAGTTTCATATCCCTGTCCCCCTGTTCCGAATCAGTATAGCACACTTTCCTTCCGAAAAGTGGTATACTCCTGACATGCATATGAATGACACGATTCTCAAAACGATCGGCCGGTACGGTCTAGCTCCCATGGCAGGTTACACGGATTCCAGTTTCCGCGCGATCTGTCGTGGATTTGGCGCCACATTCACCATCACGGAAATGGTAAGCGCAAAAGCGATCCGTTTCAAAGACAAAAAAACACCCCTTCTGATGCGTTTCACAGAAGAGGAACGCCCGATAGGGATCCAGCTTTTCGGCAGTGAACCGGATGATTTCCGGTATGCTGCTTCCTTTGCGGAGGAAAACTTCCACCCGGATTTCATTGACATCAACATGGGATGTCCCGCCCCGAAGATCACGGGCGGAGGTGCCGGAAGCAAACTGATGGAAGACCCTTCGCTCGCTTCTGAGATCGTGCGCGCAACGGTGGAAACCGTATCCCTGCCCGTTACCGTGAAAATGCGCGCGGGATACCACAAGATAAACGCGCCTGAGTTTGCGCAATATCTGGAACAGGCAGGTGTCAGCGCTGTTTTCGTACATGCAAGAACACGGGACCAGATGTACCACCCTCCTATCTTTCCGGAAGTCATCAAGGACGTAAAAGATAAAGTCTCCGTGCCTGTATACGGAAACGGAGACATCCTTACCCGTGAAGACGCGGACAGGATGCAAGATCTTACGGGATGTGATGGTGTCCTCATCGGAAGAGGAGCTTTGGGAAACCCGTTTCTGTTCTCCGCCCTGACCTCGGAAGAATCCCCTGTCTCGCTCGAGGACCGGATCGCTGTCCTCCTGAGGCACGCCCGTGCCTCCGTAGAGGAAAAAGGAGAATACGTGGGAATCCGCGAGATGCGAAAACATGCCCCATATTATTTCAAGGGTGTAAACAACGCTGCCGCGATAAGGAACGAATGTGTTTCTCTTTCCTCGTTTTCCGAACTGGAAGCGCTGTGCCGGTCCGTACTGGATTACGGATATGCAAGATGACAGTATCCCCCAAAAACATAGTATCATTTATCCCGTATTACAGGAGATCGGCAAGGCCGCGACGGCCCTGCCGATTATTTCATTTATGGGATCTAGGGGAAAGAAGGTCCTCTGTATCAATCGTTCTCCCCGCTGTTCTTCTGTTCATTGATTCGTTCAATGAACATCTCCAGAAACTCATTCGCGTCTTTCCATCCGTTTCCGTTGTTTGCATCTGAAAAGTCGTAACCGGAGATCTCTTCGAGCGCCTTGGAGCAGACCCACTCATACAATCCGGCTCTCTCGCTTTTATACACGATCAGAAACAGCGGCTTCATCGCTGCCTCCCCGAGAGAGACAACATCGTGGTATTCCTCCGACCCCATCGCGTCATCATACCATTGACCCGTCAGCCAGTATTCCTTGTCCTTTTCGCCTTTTTCCGAGATCGCCGAACATAAGCCCTGCAATTTCCGGGCGATATACTCAAGGGTTTCACGATCTGTATTGTCCATCAGCAGTTTCTCATCCACGCCGCTTTCACTCACTTCTTCCCAGAAAACATCGGGAACATCTGCTTCCTCCTGAGGGAGAGAAGCAGCGGTTTCCTCGCTCGCCATATCCTCTGAAGTCTGTGTGTCACATCCCGAAAACAACAGAAGAAAACACAAGATCAGCGCGAGATAAGCATAAACCTTCGACCGAGCCATCTTTTTTCCTCCCTAAATGAGACGCTGCTGGCATCCGTTGAAACAGAGATCCTACTGCGCATGCCTCCCCTGATATATCGATTGCAGACTACATGATCATGAGGAGCCCCATTGGAACAGAGGCTCCTCATGTGTTCGATATTCTTCTACTGGACTTCTTCCATCAATTCATCCAGCGTCATATAGTAAGCCGGCAGAAAGTGTTCCATAAAAAATGCAAGTTCAGGCAGATCGATGCCGTCGACAGATGCTCTGGTGGACTGCTCAGCCCGGTAAAACTCTTTATTACCGCTCTGGGCTTCCTCGATACATTTGATGAGGGCTCCAACCTTATCCGCAGCTTTGATGATGCGCTTCTCGCGATCTGTCAAGTCTTCCGCCTTCACATAACTGTTGATCGACGCTTTCATGAAATCCGGAACCATTTCACCGATCTGTTCCTCTGCTTCACGCTCCACAGCCTTATAGCTCTTTTTAATGGATTCGTTTCTGTATTTCACAGGAGTTGGCATATCTCCGGTCAGAGTTTCTGACAGATCATGATAGAGGGCTGTAAGAGCCACTTTTTCCGGTCTAACGTCATCTGCTCCGTACTGATGTACTGCGATCTCCGACAGCACATGGGCAATACTTGCCACGTTCGCGGAATGCTCTGAGAGCGTCTCAGTCCTTGCGTTTCTCATCAGTCCCCAGCGGTCGATATAGTTCATTCTGGTAAACAGCGCGGAAAAAGGATATGCCATAGTTCTATCTCCTCCTGAATGTGAATCCCATTCTATCAAAGAAAAAGTGCTGCCGCAATGATGCGTCAGCACTTTGTTTCTTAACTGATCACTGTACAAGCAATCCGAAGATTACATGTTGGCAGCCTGATAGTTCAGTGTGTGAGCCTCGAGGAATGCGTTCAGATCTTCGATGCTAAGGCCATAAGCGGTAACGATCTCAGCCTGATCATTCTTGATCTCCTCTTTTGCAGTCTCAACGAGCTGCTGAGCTTCTGCAGAAGCATTTGCCTTGTAGAAGTCGTTCTCAGCAATACCGCAGGCACCGTCCTTGATACCGCAGGTGATCTTTCCACCCTGGATCTTTCCACCAGCCTGGAGGGTCTCAATGAAACCAGCAACAGGACCGACAGGGTTCTTCATGCAGGAAGTAAGGATAACTTCAGCGACATCTTCTTTGTCATTCGCTTCGAATACTGCATACTGGTCAGCATCAACACCGAGTGCCCATAGTGTCTGATCCGGGTTCTCTTCACGGAACTCGATAACAGCCTGGAAGACGCCGTCGCCGGACTGGCCAGCGCAGCCCCAGAACATGTCTGCATCGTAGTTGTTCTTCAGAGAGCGGGAAAGCTCTTTTGCCTTTGCAGGGTCAGACCACGGATTTTCGCCGTTGATCCAGCTGTAAACAGAGATAGAACCTGCGCGCTCTACGCCCTGGACATAACCGATCATCCAGTCATAAAGACCGACGTTCTCCTGACCGCCGACGAATGCGCACTTGCCTGTTTCAGACATAGCGCCTGCGACAAGGCCGCCGACATAGGAGGATTCGCAGGAACGGAAGAAACCTGCAACAACGTTGTCAAGTCCTTCAACCTCTGTATCCGCCTTGGCAGAGAACAGATAGAACAGTGTGTTCGGATAATCCTTGGCTTCAGCCTGAACCATGGCAAGCACATCTGCGCTGTATCCAACAGCAACGATGTCGTAACCATTCTGCGCAGCTTCACGTGTAGCTGTGATCTGGTCGCCGCCTGCGCCTACCTGGGTGCAGAAATACTCGATACCATAGGTATCTACATACTCCTTAAGGGAGCGGTCGGACGCGTCTGCGAAAGAGTTGTCGCCGAGGGCTTCTGTGATGAAGCAGACAGAGACCTTATCTTCCGGTTCCGGAGTCGTTTCCGTGCCTTCGTTTTCAGGAGCGGTGTTTTCCTCGGCCGGTGCGCCGCCACATGCTACGAGAGCAAATGCAAGCACCAGAACGAGGAGCATAGAAAGAAACTTTTTCATACTAAATCTCCCTTACTAAAATGTGTATACAACGATACATCGGAACTATAGCACAAGGACGGGAGAAAATACAATTCCACCCGTCCCTTTGTAATCTATTGTAACCTGCTGTTCCGGCTACGGAATCAATATCTTCCAGCCTCTTTTGCCCTCGCAAGAAGCCTGTCCACATCTTCGTCGGAGTATCCGCCGAATTTTATCATGTTTTCCCTCACGTGAAGGCGTGACAGGTGGACCGTGGGCTCGTCCTTGATCGCTTCCAAGACCTCATCCGCCAGGTCATCAAAAGGCGGGTCATCGCGCAGTTTGATCACCTGATTCGGAAAACAACTCTCGAAATAGGAATGTGTTTCGAAGGGAGGGTAATCCACGAAATCCCCGTTCTCAACGCATCCCGGAAGCCCCCATTTGGCCTCATATTTCAGAAGGATGGGATACAACCGCTCCTGTGTGTCTCTTACCTCTGGCTTATCTGGACTGGAGTAAAGCAGATTGTTTCTCTCCTGAGGATCTTCCAGAAGGTCAAACAGCTGATCGTTATCGCCGTAATAGTGGATGAGCTTGTACCGGTCGTCCCGGATCATGCACCATCTCCTATCCCCTTTCTGGTGCTCCGCATATACGACGCTTCTGTCCTTGTGCGGTTCCTGTGCGAAAAGGCTCTCGCCCGGAAGCTCATTTGCACCGGGGTACTGCGTACCTGCCAGATCTGCAAATGTGGGAAGGATATCGTTTAGATCGATAAACTCCTTACAGACCGTACCCTCCTTGATATGTCCCGGCCACTGCATAAGGAACGGAATATGCGCGCTTGGTTCGTGCGGATTCATCTTCTGATAGGTGTCCAGATCCCCCAGCATCTCTCCGTGATCAGAGGTAAAGATGACGACCGTATTGTCTTCAAGTCCTGTCTCACGCAGCGCATCCAGGATTCTCCCTACATTGTAATCCACCCAGGATACTGCCCCGGCGTAGTTCTCCCGCATACGGTTGATGTTCTCTTCATCCGGGAGATCCGCTATGCACTTCAATTCCTCGCACAGACGCGACAGAGGCGTGATACTGGAAGTATGCTTCGGCACTTTCCCGTCATACAGATGGCTGAAACTGTGGGGAGACGCAAGAGGCGGATGGGGCTGAATGAACCCCGTCCAGATAAGGAAAGGCCTGTCCTGAGCCGCCCTTTCATTCAGGATATCGATGGTCCGGTCCGCTACCCAGTGAGAACCGGTGAGTTCATCCGGCAGAGTGATCTGCTGGGGCTGCTGATACAGGATATTGCGCACCCCGTGCAGGCTGCCCAGCGTTCCGTATCCTTTCTCCCTGAGGAATTTGGCGTAATCGTCCTCCATGACGTCCTTGATCACTTCGTCCATGTTGAGGAAATAGTCAAATCCGGTAGCTCTTCTTTCCGGCTGGAAATGCATCTTTCCTACAGCAAAAGTGCTGTATCCGGCATCCGAACAGATCTGAGCAAAAGTGGGCAGATCCCAGGGACAATTCTTGGCTGCAGGTCCGAAATAGTTATCATCAAAACCGTGATATCTGCATGTCAGACCCGTGATCATATTGTGACGTGCGGGAATACAGACTGGATTCGGAGAATAGGCGTTATCATAGCGGCATCCCCTCTCCCCGATCGAGTCGATGTTCGGTGTCCGGATCCAAGGGTTTATCCCGTAGGAATGCACATAATCCCAGCGAAGCTGATCCACGAACAACAGCAGGATGTTTGGCCTTTTGTCTGCCATCTTTCTTAACCCATAACCTTTCATGTTCTTTGCACAAGAGCGGCACGAATGCCGCTCTTGACTTATCAATGTGTTGAATTATAGCGCTTCACTTCAGAGATGTTGCGTTCATGGTCACCGATCGTAACTCCCCAGTAATAGTTCGTATCCTTGTCTGTGATGAAGAAATAATATCCATGGCTTTCCGGGTTCACCGTTCCCATGATCGCTTTGTACCCGGGGTTGCAGATCGCCCCAACCGGAAGTCCGACACGGATATAGGTATCATATGCATTGATCATGTTCTGGGGGATATTCCTCACCTGTGATTCGGCGTCCCCATTGTAGTAGAATCCCAGCACACCGTAGATAAAGTTGCCGTTGAGATGCTCCGTCGAAGTATCGGATTCCAGACACGGGAATTCGCTCGGATTGTTGAGTCTGTTCTTAAACACGCCCGCGACCATGGAATACATCTCATCTCCCAGCGTCTCCTTCTCAACGATGGAGGCAAGGATGATGGTCTCTTCCAGTGTGAGATCGCTGTTTGCGATGGCGTCCCGAACTTCAGGAACTAGGACTTTCTCCTCAAAGTTTTCCAGCATCTTCTGAATGATGTCATGCACGGAGCTTCCCACAACGAATTCATAGGTATCCGGGAACAGGAAACCTTCCAGGCGGACAAACTTGTCCTCGCTCTTTGTTATCTGATTAAAGAAAGATACATCATATGTATCATAGTTGCAGGCATTGATGAATTCATTTACAGAACAGAATCCCAGGTCGGACAGTTTGTACGCCATGGAGAGCGCCGTTGTACCTTCCGGGAAAGTCACGGTGACAGTCTCGACATCGAGATATGTGGTCTGCTGCAGCGCATAGATGATCTCATCATAACTGCTTCCCACTTCCACCTTATGGTCACCCATATTGTAGTATCCGTCTCCGCCCATGATCCTGCTGTAGGCGCGGAAGATCAGTGTATTGCCTATCAGCCCGTTTTCTTCCAGGATCGAAGCGATCCCTGCTGTTGAGGCTCCCTCGGGAATGGTGACTACGATCGATTCACCGGTCTTCCCCTTACCCTTGATCTCCCTCAAGGTATAGAGACCTCCGATGAGAACGATCAGGATAAAGATCAGGAATAACAAAACCAAAATAGATATGATACTTCTTCCACGTCTGCTCATAAATTGTTTTTACCTTTCAAAGAATACTTTCTGGGCAACTTCGTCTGCTGCTTCCTTACCCCTTAGCTGTTCAACAAGCTGGAGGGCGAACTGTTGGGCAACTCCAGCAGATTTTCCAGTAACGAAAGGAAGATCCACCACGACATCCTCTTTTACATAACTGTCCCCAAGCTCTTCATACATATCCGGATAACACGTGGCTTTTTTGCCAAGCAGAAGTCCCTCTTTCGCCAGGATCGTCGGCGCGGCGCAGATCGCTCCGATGAGAACGTCCGTCTCACCATATCCGAGCCGGATCGCCCGTCTCACCGCTTCGCTGTGGGACAGATTGATATATCCCGGAGAACCGCCGGGAAGCACGATCGCCTCGGTGTTGTCGTCAGGATAGAACATATCCTCCGAGATGTCGGACATCACCGACACGCCGTGAGAACCTTTAGGAACAGAAGTTCCGACTCCCACGATGGTGACTTCGATCCCCGCTCTGCGCAGATAATCGATAGGCGTCATTGCCTCAACTTCTTCAAATCCGTCAGCCAAAAAGATATATACCATTTTTGTATCCTCTCTTTGTTAATCAAACATTAAATTCATATAAGGAGCAAGGTCAGAAAGCGGTTTTGTTGTTGAAAACAGCTTGCTCATCCCGTAATCCGGCTTTTTCACGCCTTCCAGGGGAAGCAGTCCCGCTCCGATTGGAAGTCTCATCGTCACTCGTTTCGGATCGAACTCATTGACGATCGCGGCAAGGAGGATCCTTGTGCTCTCCTCATTCGTTCCCAGGATCTCCCGGATGAACATCGACTTGTTCTGCATACCGTAGATCGCGTAACTGGCTCCCGCATCCCCCTTGTACATCGCCATCGATTCGCCATAAGCGATGGCATCCAGAAGAACTTTCGATAACTGTTCACTGTCCCACTCTATGTGCGGGACTTCATACAGCGCCGCTTCCCGGATGGCATACACTTCGTCCATCGAGATATCCTTCTGATCATTCAGGATCAGTTCCGTATCCGGTGCCGGCGTATTGCCGATCATGCCGGACCTCAGTTTCAGGACACGAACGCCGAAGTCGGAGTGGTAACCGCGTTTAGCGTATACTCCGGAGAGCATCTTCCCTCCCGGTATCAGAACCGACATCTGCGCATCCATCGCTTTCGCGTCGGACTCGATCCGGTTCAGCAGATTTCCCATATATCCCTTGCCGGCCAGCCTCGGTACCGTAGCGCACCCGAAAAGGTAAATGCACGGTATCCGGTTCTCTCTGAAAGAGAAATGGCAGTCCATGACACACGCCATGGAGACCAGCTGAAAATTCTCCTCTATGACATAGGTCTGCTGAGGGGAAACGATGCCGCGATCATACATGAAATCGACATAGTTCAACGGATCGTCATAGCATTCTTCCCATATCTTTCGCAGTTGCGGAAGATCCGCATTCGTTGCCCGTCGTATCATTGGATCATATCCTCGATTGCTTCCATGACTTTCTTATGAATCTCCTCCACTGTCTGAAGTCTTCCGTCCGAATCGCAATAGATCTGCGTCCATCCGAGTTCATCGGCACAGTACAGCGCAGCCTCCCTGCTTCTCTTCTGAAAATCTTCATCCCTCTCGTGGATGTCCTTTTTGCTTTCATCTCCGCCATACCGCTTCTCAAGAAGTCCGGCAGAACACTCCTCGGACATGTTCAGGAAAAGCACACGGTCAGGCGCAGGTATTCCGAGGAGCCTGTATTCAAAGTCCTCCAGCCAGCGGAGATACTCCTTCCACCCTTCACGGGGAAGTTTACTGGTCTGAAAGACCTCGTTGGATGTCGTATATCGGTCACAAACAAAGACCGTTCCTTCCTCGTACGCCTGTTTCCATGACGAGCGGTAACTGCAGAACCGATCAACGGCAAAAAGCACCGACGTCGCATAACAGTCCACATCGTCAGGATCCGTGCCGAACTCTCCCCCAAGATACATGCGGACAGGACCGCTGGAGAGCGAATCATAATCCGGGAACGAGATCTTCTCCGCTTTAATACCCCTTCTTAACAGTTCCTCATACAGAAGGGCGGACTGGGTCGCTTTTCCGCACCCGTCAAGCCCTTCGATCACTATAAGCTTACCGTTCATCCAAAATATCTTCTTTCCGTTTTTTACGGCGCTCTTCCAATGAAGAAGCCGCCAATCATTCTTTCAGGATCCGTTTCCTGTGTATCCGTTATTCCCGTACTGCAGGGATCCTGATCAATTATGCTGCCTTTATCCTGTCTGTACAACCTCTGCTTCCGTGATATGTACTCGGGCAACACTGAGAGACCGTACATTGCATGTTTTCTCCGCAGGCAGATACCTGCCGATCAGAACATGTTCCCTATTCTTTCTTGATCTTTTCTATGGGAGCATAATTTGCCATCGCCTTTTTCTTGCCGCAGCTCTCAAAATTGATCTCCAGCAGCACATCACCGCCGACAGGAGTCGCTGAAATGATAACTCCCTTTCCGAACATCCTGTGCTGGATCTCATCTCCTGCCTGAAACACCGCATCGTTGGGCTTCACTCTGGGTTTCGGAGGTACGGACATCCTGGAATTCAGGGCCGCACTCTTTCCGAACCCCTCGCTCTTTCCGAACCCCTCACCGGAGAAACCACCGGTTCTGCCGGTGGAATATCCGCTCCGGATACTTCCTCCGCCGTAGCGGTTCGCTTTGGCGTAGTCTCCGTCCAGATAGCTCTTCGGTTTCTGGACATTTCCGGTCTCCACGATAAACTCCGGATCGATCTCCTGCACGAACCTCGATGCGGGATTTCTGCGCGTCTGACCGTACAGCATACGTACTTCCGCACGGATCAGATGAAGCTCCTTTTTGGCCCTTGTCATTCCTACATAAGCCAGGCGCCTTTCCTCTTCCATGTCCGTTTCGGAAAACCGCGCCCGGTCCGAGGGAAACAGCCCGTCTTCCATCCCTATCAGATACACATAGTCAAATTCCAGTCCTTTGGCGGAGTGGATCGTCATAAGTGAAACACGGTCCGCATTCTCATCATAGTTGTCCATATTGGATACGAGCGAGATCTCCTCCAGGAAAGCTGCAAGGTCCCCTTCGGGGTTTTCCTCCTCATATGCCTTCACCGTGGAAACGAACTCATTGACGTTCTCCAGTTTTGACTCACCTTCTGTCCCCAGGGCGACCAGCATATTGCGGTACCCGGTAAGATCGAGAAGACGATCCGCAAACACGGCAAGGGATTCCGTCTCGTAGACCTCGCAGAGAGCCTTGTGAAGCTGTGAAAACTTCTGGAGTGCACCAACCGACCTGGCAAGTGACGGATAATCCTCGCAATGATCGATCACCTCGAGCATCGGTACTCCAAGTCCCTGAGCGATATCCTCGATCCTGTCGATAGTTGTATCTCCGATCTTTCTTGACGGTTTGTTGATGATTCTCTTCAAACGAAGATTGTCCGAAGGATTGACGACCAGTGAGAGATAACTGAGAATATCCTTGATCTCCGCCCGGTCATAGAACCGCAGTGCGCCAACCACTTTATACGGGATCCCGGCTCTTGCGAAATAGGATTCCACGATAGCACTCTGCGCGTTTGTCCTGTAAAGCACGGCATGTGCGGAGAAAGGAACGCCGATGGATGAATGCCGATAGATGTCGGATGAGATATATGCTACCTCATCGTGCTCGTTCTCGGAAACATGGACATCCACTTTGTTTCCACCGCTCTGCTGGGTCCAGAGTTCTTTGCCTTTTCTGCCTCTGTTGTTGCGTATGACCGAATTGGCGCATCCGAGGATGTTGGACGTTGAACGATAGTTCTGCTCCAGTCTGATCACTTTTGCAGGTGCAAAATCGCTCTCGAAATTCAGTATGTTCTGGATCGTTGCACCGCGGAAACTGTAGATGCTCTGATCATCATCTCCGACGACGAAAATATTGTTCTCATCATTTGTCAAAAGTTTGACGAGCATATACTGCGCCTTACTGGTGTCCTGATACTCGTCCACCATGATAAAGCGGAAGCGGTTGTGATAGTATTCGGCGACATCCGGGTTGCCTTCGAGGAGCCGGACGGAATAGAAGATCAGATCATCAAAATCGAATGCCCCTGCCTCCTTGAGCCTCCTCTGATATTCCCTGTATACCCGTCCCACCATCTGCGTCCTGTGGTCACCGGAATTGACAGCCTCGTATTCCTCGATATCCATCATGGAATCCTTGATCGATCCGAATCTGGATGCCATCCATCGAACAGGATAGACTTTGTCATCGACCCCAAAGGATTTGTAGATATCTTTCAGAACACGTTCTGAATCATCGGTATCGTATATGGTGAAGCTCTTCGGCCAGCCGAGCCGATCCGCGTCCCTGCGCAAAAAACGGACGCAGGCGCTGTGGAAAGTGGAAGCGAACACATCACCGCCTTCCGGTCCGACCGCCCTCTTGATCCGTTCCTTGAGCTGATCCGCCGCTTTATTCGTGAATGTGATCGCCATAATATTCCATGGCCGAACACTTCCTGCGCGCAAGAGAGAAGACATACGATCCGATGGAACGAGTTTCTCCTCTTCAAGGAGCTCTTTAAGTTCCCCGATGTCCTCTGCGGAGGGTTCCCCCCAGATCTCACCGCTCTCGTATGCCGTTCCAAACATCAGAAGACACAGGATGCGGTTCACGATCACGGTTGTCTTTCCGCTTCCCGCGCCGGCGAGAACAAGTGTCGCCCCGCTGCAGCTCAGTGCAGCTTTTCTCTGCTCCGGATTCAATCCCGAAAAACGCTTCTCAATATATTGTTTTCTGAGTCTAAGAAATTCAGATCTATTGTCCATGATACCCCATGATAAACAAATAACTTATCCTGTATTCTATCACACAAAAGTGACAAAAAAAAGCGAGCGGAAACATCCGCTCGCAAGCGATCAACTATATCTCAGAAAGGACGTGTGTTCTCGAGAAGTCCAGCCATGCTCCAGGGAGAACGGCCTCTTCCATTCTCCGCACGCCTGACGCTGAGCACTTTGACACCTGCCCCCAATGTATACGTAACAGCAGCTGCAATCACCGCAACGATCTCAGCAGGAATTTCGTTCGATACGACTGCCGGAGCCTTCTTGGCAACTGTCTCTTTCTCCTCCTGAGAAACATTCACTGTTTCCCTTGGAGCGCTCTCCAAGATCTCTTCTTTCTTTTTCTTTCGGAAAAACAAACCCATGACCTAAGCCTTCCTTTATGTATAAATGCTTCCAAACACCCAGGGCGAAACGCCCTTATTCTGTTTGTTCACCTGTCAGTGCATCTTTGTTTCAGAATGGCCCGTGCGATTCTCGCGTGAAAAGCACGAACCAATGTTGATTATAGTTTACCGTTCCCATTTGGTCAATGAAAACATCCTTTTAGGAATCGTTCTCCAGCAGAAACCGCTCAAGCCCCGTATATCTCAACAGTTTGCCGTCGTTTTCCACCATTCCCTGGACGACCTGATCGCTCCCTACGATGATCAGGAGACGTTTTGCCCTCGTAATGGCCGTGTACAGAAGATTTCTGTATCTCAGTCTTCGTGGCGTATCCCCCACGGCAAGGATCACTGCAGGAAACTCACTTCCCTGACTTTTATGAACAGTGATCGCATAGGCATGATCCAGAAGGCCCAGCTGATCAAAGGTGAATTCGGCTGTACGGTCATCCACCTTTACATATACAGTATCCCTGTTTTTGTCCACTTTCAATATCGTTCCGATATCCCCGTTGAACATTCCAGCTCCGACTTCGCCGTTGTCTCTCGTCCAGGGCACCTCATAGGCATTGCGCGTCACCATCACTTTATCCTGTTCCCGGAAAGAGAATGGTCCCATCCGGATCTCCGCCCGATTGGGTGCAGGAGGGTTCAGTTTTTCTCTCAGGTGCTCATTCAGAACAGCCGTTCCGGAAAGTCCGAGTTTGGAAGGTGTTATGACCTGAATATCCTCTATCGGATCAAAGCGATAGCTTTTGGGAAGCCGTCTGAAAACCAGATCCGTGATCAGCTTCGGAACATCTTCTTTTTCGCAGGGAAGGTAGAAGAAGTCATTGTCCTTTTTGGTGAGGTCAGGCATACGCCCTTCCAGGATCGTATGCGCATTGACGACGATCAGGCTTTGGGCGGCCTGACGGAAGATTTTTTCCAGTGCGACGGTCTTGCATACCCCGCTTGAAATGATATCCCTCAGCACATTCCCTGCACCGACGGAAGGGAGCTGATCCGAGTCCCCGACCAGGACCAGTCTGCACCAGGGCTTCAGGCCTTTCAGCAGATCGGCAAACAACTGACAGTCGACCATCGACATCTCGTCCACGATCACAAGGTCATACTTCAGTGTATTGTTCTCATTGTGAACAAACTTGACCTGTCCTTTTCCGCCGTAATCCACTTCCAGCAACCGGTGTATCGTTTTGGCATCTTTCCCGGTAAGTTCGGACATCCTTTTGGCAGCTCTTCCGGTAGGGGCACAGAGCGCCACCTTGTTTCCCTGCTTCTCACAGAGCGCAAGTATGGTGTTGACCGTTGTCGTTTTTCCTGTTCCGGGGCCGCCGGTCAATACCACCACACCGGACGTCAGAGACGCAGCGATCGCCTCCCGCTGCAGCTCCTCATATACGATACCGTTCTTCTCCTCGAACTGATCGATCTCCCTGTCCGCATCCACTTTGCTGATGAACTCATTCTGTGCCAGATACCGGATACGCTCAGCGATATACTTTTCCGCCTGATAATTGTCCAGCAGAAAAGTAGTCTCATACTCACCCTGGGCGTCATGGCCAAAGAAGCCTTCTTCCACGCCGGCAAAAAGCTCGATCTCCACTGCATCACGGTCACAAAGGAGAAATTCCTTCGTATTGTCGATCAGTTTCTCCGTGGGCACACAGGTGTGGCCTTTCTCTGCGTTATGCCTGAGTGTATTTACCAGCCCTGCCCGTATCCGTCTGGGGTCGTTGTCCCCTATCCCGTTCTGCTCGGCTATCCCGTCTACAAAGACGAAATCCTTATATACAGGAAAACCGCAAAGCAGATACGGATTATCCTTCACGAGATCGGATGTATCCAGCCCATACACTTTATAAAGCTGAAGCGCATCGTCTGTAGAAAGGCCGAGCGCGGTCATCTCTGCGATCGTCTCCTTCAGTCCGAACATCTGAGCCAGTTCGGAAGATATCGCTTTGGCCTTCTCCATGGAGATCCCTTTGATCTCCACCAGCTTTTCCGGTTCCCTGGCCATCACCTCAAGAGTCTGCGTGCCGAATGCCTTGACCAGCTTTTTGGCTGTCGAAGGACCGATGCCGGTCACTGCTCCGTTGGACAGGTACTTCATGATCGCGGTCGCTGAGGTAGGCAGTGTTCTTTCAATTGCATCACAACGGAACTGCACCCCATAATTGGGGTGAGTCACATAGTTACCGTATGCTGCGATCTCTTCACCCACCTTCACAAAGGCAAGATCTCCCACCAGGGTCACAGCCATACCGTCTGCATCGATCTCAATAACGCCGTAACCTGTATCCGAATTCTGATAAACGATGTCTTCTACGATGCCGTGTAATTCTGTTTTCTCAGTTGATGTGTTCAAAGCACTTGTCATTCTATATTTTTTTACATGTCTTTTCAACAAAGCAAAAAAGCATCCGAAGATGCTTTTCTGAAACTCTATTAAAGGTTATGTCATGTTACGGCACCGGCTGTGACGGCAGACTGCCTTCTTCCGATGCAGTCGGCACACAGGGTGATCGCAGCCACAAGCACCGCGTCTTTCGGATCGTATATTTCCATCTCGTATGTGCCGCTAAAAGCAGACTTCTTTCTGCTGATTGAAGCGATGATATTCTCTCCGTCAATGATGGTGTATTCCCTGTTCCAGAGATCCCCCTTTATGTCCCACCCCTTATTCTCGAACTGGAAACGCTGACTTCTGAATGAAGAGGTTTTTCTGAGGATCATCGCAGTTTTTCCCTGTTCAGAGATCGTAAATGTCGGCCTGAGGGTGAAGAACTTTTCTCGGATGGATGCGACTTCGCTTCCTTCCGGGTCGTTCATGGTCAGATCATAAACAAACGACCACGGCTTCCCGGAAACCACATAAACATCCTTTCCCTCTTCGTTAAAAAATCGGTATTTCTCTCTCAGAGAAAGCGGACTGGTTTTCGCGTAAAGTTTCATAGTTACCTCTCAAAAACATTCTTCAGCGGACGGAACAACAAGAACGCTGCTACAGCATTGATGCACGCCTTGAGCAGGTTGAACGGGAGTATGATCGGCCAGATCATACCGGCAACGACTGACACAGGAACATGCATATACAGCGGAGTAAAGATCAGATTGCATACACACATGACCGCCGCCATCGCGACAGCCCCAAGAATAAGACCAATAACCATATTCTTCGTAGTCTTGTTTTTCTGGTATGGAATGGATGCTACGACACAGAAACAGGATGTCGCGAGAAAATGCATCAGTATACCGATAAAACCGCCGGAAGCGCTGACCGTAAGGCCCTGGATCACACTTACGATAGCAGTAAGCAGAACACCTGCACCTGGACCATAGATCAAAGCAACGAGCAGGATCGGTATATCCGCCGGATCATACTCAAGAAAACTTGCAGCGGGAAACAATGGAAAGTGAAACAAAGCTGCAAGTACGACAGACAGGGCAGCCATAACGCCAAGTCTTGCGATCACGATTGTTTTTTCTGATGTTTTTTCCATGATAATGACACCTCTTTTATGGATCTGTGCAAAAAAAATACGCCCTCTCAGGGCGCAAACAAAAATGTTTCTTCCATCCGGACTATACCGTCGGCCACGGAATTCCACCGTGTCGGCCACCTTTGAAAGTGGGTCGCGAGCTGTCATCGCCGGTGGGGATTTGCACCCCGCCCTGAAACGATTCCATTATATCACTGTCCATTATCCTGTCAACAAAAAGAGAGACCATCAAATGATGGTCTCTCCGTTTAATACTGGACTAATTAGTCGTTGATGCCGATAACGACACCAGATCCAACCGTACGGCCGCCTTCACGAATAGCGAAGCGGAGGCCTTCCTCGATTGCGATGGGGGTCAGCAGTTCGACGCTCATCTCAACGTTGTCTCCAGGCATGCACATCTCTGTTCCAGCAGGAAGAGTAATGATACCGGTAACGTCTGTTGTACGGAAGAAGAACTGAGGACGATAGTTGTTGAAGAACGGAGTATGACGGCCGCCTTCATCTTTCTTCAGAACGTAGACCTGTCCAACGAATTTTTTGTGAGGATGAATGGATTCGGGTTTGCAGAGAACCTGTCCACGCTCAACATCCTGACGGGTGATACCACGAAGAAGAGCACCGATGTTGTCGCCGCCTTCTGCGTACTCAAGAGTCTTGCGGAACATCTCAAGTCCGGTAACGGTTGTATCGAGCTTCTCATCGGAAAGTCCAACGATCTGAGCCTTGTCGTTGAGGTTGATGCGGCCACGCTCTACACGGCCGGTAACAACGGTACCACGACCAGAAATGGTCATTGTATCCTCGATAGGCATAAGGAAGGGCTTCTCATCGTCACGAGCAGGAGTCGGGATGTATGTATCGACTGCATCCATCAGCTCGAGAATGCTTGCGTACTCAGGAGCATTCAGATCTGTGCTTGTGCTCTCAAGGGCCTTCAGAGCAGAACCCTTAATGATCGGGATGTCATCGCCGGGGAAGTCGTAGCTGGAGAGCAGCTCACGGATTTCCATCTCAACGAGGTCAAGGAGCTCTTCGTCGTCGACCTGGTCGACTTTGTTCATATAAACTACGATGTACGGTACACCAACCTGACGGGCAAGCAGGATGTGCTCACGGGTCTGGGGCATAGGACCATCAGCAGCAGAAACGACGAGGATAGCACCGTCCATCTGAGCAGCACCGGTGATCATGTTCTTAACATAGTCAGCGTGTCCGGGGCAGTCAACGTGTGCATAGTGACGTTTATCTGTCTGATACTCAACGTGTGCGGTGTTGATCGTGATTCCACGAGCTTTTTCTTCCGGAGCCTTGTCAATTGCGTCATAAGCCATGAAGTCGGCCTGGCCCTTCATTGCAAGGACTTTCGTAATTGCGGCAGTAAGAGTTGTCTTGCCGTGGTCAACGTGGCCAATGGTGCCGATGTTGACATGGGGCTTAGATCTGTCGAATTTAGCCTTTGCCATTCTAAAATATCCTCCAAAAATTATTAAAAGAAATCAAGCAGTACTATTGTATCAACCCGACTGGAAAAGTGCAAGACTTTATCGGGTGAGCAAACTACTGTGCGCGGGGCGATATAATGCTCTCCGCAATGGACTTGGGAACCTCAGCGTAGGTGCTGGGCTGCATGACATACTGACCTCTTCCCTGCGTCTTGCTTCGAAGATCCGTAGCATATCCAAACATGTTGGAAAGCGGAACCTGAGCGTTGACCTGCTGGGATCCGACATTGGTTTCAATGCCCTGAATAGATCCGCGTCTTGCAGTAATATCACCGATAACATCGCCGAGATACTCATCCGGGACGACTACGGTAACAGCCATGATAGGCTCGAGTATGACGGGATTCGCTTTCGCTACAGCATCCTTGAATGCGATGGAAGCAGCGATCTTGAAAGCCATCTCGGAAGAGTCTACTTCATGATAGCTTCCGTCATACAATGTGACCTTTACGTCCTCAACAGGATATCCTGCAAGGGTACCACTCATCATGGCTCCCTGGATTCCCTGATTGACAGGCTCGATGTATTCCTTCGGGATCACGCCGCCGACGATCGCGTTGACGAACTCGTATCCTTTTCCGGGATTGGGCTCGACGCGCAGCTTGACATGTCCGTACTGGCCATGTCCTCCGGTCTGCCTGACATAGCGGTAATCCGCTTCGGCAGTGGAACGAATGGTCTCTCTGTAAGCAACCTGCGGTTTTCCGACGTTTGCCTCTACTTTAAACTCACGCAACAGACGGTCCACGATGATCTCGAGGTGCAACTCGCCCATTCCGGCGATAATTGTCTGTCCTGTCTCGTTATCGGTATAGGTTTTAAATGTCGGGTCTTCCTCAGCAAGCTTCATAAGAGCGATCGCCATCTTTTCCTGTCCGACTTTTGTCTTCGGTTCGATTGCGATCCTGATGACAGGATCCGGGAACTCCATGCTCTCAAGAATGATCGGTGCATTCTGAGCACAGAAAGTGTCCCCTGTAGTAGCATTCTTCAGGCCGACAGCAGCAGCGATATCACCGCAATAGCATGTGTCGATGTCCTTCCGATTGTTCGCGTGCATCTGGACGATTCTTCCGAGACGCTCCGATTTTCCTTTGGTGGAATTGTAGATCTGCTGTCCCTGCTCGACCTTCCCCGAATAAACGCGGAAGAAACAGAGTTTCCCGACAAACTGATCCACCATGATCTTAAAGACAAGCGCGGAGAGAGGTTCGGAATCTCCGGGTTTCCTTTCGATCTCCTTATCGGTCTTGGGATCGATTCCTTTCACAGGCGGTACATCGAGGGGTGACGGCATGTAGTCAACAACCGCATCGAGCAGCTTCTGTACTCCTTTGTTGCGATAAGAAGAACCGCAGATAACGGGCACGAACTCATTTGCGATGGTGGAACGGCGTATCGCGGCTTTGATGTCATCGATCGTGAATTCTTCGCCGAGATACAATTCCATAAACTCCATGTCCACATCAGCCAGCGATTCCAGCATCTGTGCACGGTACAATTCGGCCTGCTCAAGCATATCGGCCGGAATATCTTCTCCGACAACATCCTGATTGATCACGTCAAAATTGAAATATGCTTTCATATCGACAAGATCGATCAATCCACGGAATGAGTCTTCACTACCTACCGGTATCTGAATGGGAACAGCATTGCACTTCAGTCTGTCGTGCATCATATCGATCACTCGATAGAAATCCGCTCCCATCGTATCCATCTTATTGACGTAAGCCATTCTCGGTACATGATAACGGTCAGCCTGACGCCAAACCGTCTCCGACTGAGGCTCCACGCCGCCCTTGGCGCAAAAGACAGTGACAGAACCATCCAGAACGCGCAGTGAGCGTTCTACCTCAGCGGTAAAATCGACGTGGCCAGGGGTATCAATAATGTTGATACGTTTTCCATACCAATAGGTCGTAGTAGCTGCAGATTGGATGGTGATGCCCCTCTCCTGCTCCTGTACCATAAAATCCATCGTAGCAGCACCATCGTGAACTTCGCCCAATTTGTGGTTGATTCCGGTGTAAAACAGGATACGTTCCGTTGTCGTTGTCTTACCCGCATCGATGTGCGCCATAATTCCGATGTTTCTGGTGTTATCAAGAGATACTTCTCTAGGCATTTATCCTCCCTAAGCTATCAAAATCTTTAAGCAGTAAAAATTAATATCTGAAATGTGAGAAAGCCTTGTTAGCTTCCGCCATCCTGTGAACGTCGTCGCGTCTCTTGACTGCGCCGCCAGTTCCATTGCAGGCATCCATGATCTCGCCTGCCAGGCGTTCTGCCATTGTCCGTTCGCTGCGGCTACGTGCAAAGCCGGTCAGCCAACGAAGACCCAAGGTCTCACGGCGCGCCGGACGAACTTCGAGCGGTACCTGATAGGTAGCGCCGCCGATACGACGAGCCTTAATTTCCAGCTCTGGCATGATATTGTTCATGGCCTTCTCGAACATCTCGATAGGCTCATTCCCGGTCTTCTCCTTAACAATGTCAAATGCGCTGTAGACGATCTTGAAAGCAGTGCTCTTCTTTCCGTCATACATTACATTGTTAACAAGACGAGTTACCATGACAGAGTTGTAAACAGGATCCGGCAAAACTTCGCGTTTTGCAATTTTGCCTCTTCTTGGCATGTCTTCTTCCCTCCCTCATAGAATGAATTCATAGGTACTCGAAAGCAGATGTTATCTGCTCCCGCAGCCAGCCACATAAGAAGCACACGGAATCTATACTTCTAAGTGGCATACAGCTTGCTTCTACTTTTTCTTAGGACGCTTTACTCCGTACAGAGAGCGAGCTTTCTGACGACCGTTAACGCCCTGAGTGTCCAAAGTTCCGCGAATGACGTGATAACGAACACCAGGCAGATCCTTGACACGGCCACCACGTACGAGAACAACAGAGTGCTCCTGCAGGTTATGGCCTTCACCGGGGATGTATCCCCAGACTTCGATTCCATTGGTAAGACGGACACGGGCAACTTTACGAAGCGCAGAGTTCGGCTTCTTAGGAGTCATTGTCTTGACTGTTGTGCAAACACCGCGTTTCTGCGGAGAAGCCAAATCAGTAACGGTCTTTGTTCTGGAGTTGTAACCCTTCTGCAAAGCCGGGGCCTTAGACTTAACGACTGCTTCCTGGCGTCCTTTTCTTGCCAGCTGATTGAATGTAGGCAAGCGTGTGCACCTCCTTCTTTAAATATTATATGGATCGCTCCATTAAACTCCCCATCATAAACGATAGGGCAACAGGCTAATTATAGCCTCCTGCCCTGCGTTTTTCAAGTATTTTTTTGTTTGTCGCCGATTTGTAATCTATTACTCTCTTCCGGCTGTTTCAGCGGTGAAGTTTTCTACATATTCCGCATTGTTGAAACGCTCCAGACCTGTTCCTGCGGGGATCAGTTTACCAATGATGACGTTCTCCTTCAGACCGACGAGTTCGTCCTCTTTGCGCTTGATCGCTGCATCCGTAAGGACTCTGGTCGTCTCCTGGAAGGAAGCCGCAGACAGGAAACTGTCTGTGCTCAGAGCGGCTTTTGTAATACCAAGCAGTACGGGTTCTGCCTTGATGAGCTTCGGCTCTTCACCGACAAGTGTATTGCCGATTACTTCTTCATTAGCAGCCTCGAACTCAGAAATGTCGACCGTGGTTCCGGGGATCAGATCTCCGTCTCCCTGATCGGTGATGCGGACTTTGCGCATCATCTGCCTGACAATAACTTCGATATGCTTGTCGTTGATATCAACACCCTGCATCCGGTATACGCGCTGTACTTCAGAGATAAGGTAATCCTGAACGGCGAGTTTACCCTTGATAGCAAGAATGTCATGCGGGTTGCAAAGACCGTCTGTCAGCATATCACCGACTTCTACCTTCTCACCCTCCTGAACTCTAAGACTGACGCCATACGGAACGAGGTAGTTCTTTTCAACAGCATTGCCTTCTGCATCCAGTCCATTAACAACGACATAACGGCTCTTGCGGCTGTCATCGATGTGAATGGTTCCGGAGATCTCGGTAAGGATCGCGAGATTCTTCGGCTTCGGGCGACGTGCCTCGAACAATTCCTCAACACGGGGCAGGCCCTGTGTGATATCTTCCTCACCGGCAACACCGCCGACGTGGAAGTTTCTCATTGTAAGCTGAGTACCGGGCTCTCCGATAGACTGAGCAGCAATGATACCGACAGCTTCACCGATACCGACTTCCCTGCCGTTCGCCATATTGGCGCCATAGCACTTGCGGCATACGCCATGACGGCACTTGCAGTTCAGAACGGAACGGATGACGAGATGAGTGTGACCAGATGCCGCAATCTTCTTCGCAGTCTTAGCATCGATCATTGTATCCTTGTCAACGATCAGCTCACCGGTGTTGGGATCGAGAACATCCTCGACCGCAAACCTTCCGATCATGCGCTCTGTGAACGGTTCGATGATACCGGCGCCATCTCTGATGTCACGGACATCGATACCTTCTGTGGCACCGCAGTCCTCCTCACGGATGATGACCTCCTGGGAAACATCGACCAGACGACGTGTCAGATAACCGGAGTCCGCTGTACGAAGAGCGGTATCGGCAAGTCCTTTACGTGCGCCACGGGAGCTGATGAAGTACTCCAGAATGTTCAGACCTTCACGATAGTTGGAACGAATCGGGATCTCGATGGTAGCACCTGTGGTGTTCGCGATCAGTCCTCTCATTCCTGCCAGCTGACGGATCTGTGCCATAGAGCCACGAGCTCCGGAGTCAGCCATCATGTAGATCGGGTTGTCCTTCTCAAGGTTGTCTTTCAGTTTGTCTGCGACCTCTTCGGTGCATCTCTGCCAGACTTCGATAACCGCTTTATAGCGCTCAGATGCGGACATCGTACCACGTCTGAAACTCTTGTTAATGTTGTCGATCTCGTGCTCTGCTTCAGCAATGAGCGTCGCCTTTTCGGGCGGGATGACAGCATCTCTGACGGAGACGGTGATTCCGCTCCTGGTGGAATAATTGAATCCCTGATCCTTGATCGCATCAAGGACATCGCTCGTTCCGGCAATGCCGTGAACATCGATGCAGGCGGAAATGATCTTTCCGAGTGTCTTCTTTGTGACGAGCTCATCAACTTCAAGCTTGAACATGTCGTCTTCGGTGACACGCTCTACCAGACCGAGGTCCTGAGGAACGCGCTGGTTGAAGATCAGACGTCCAAGAGTTGTTTCGATGATCCTGGACACGTTTCTGCCGTTGATCTCTTTCGTGAGACGAACTTTGATCTTGGCATGAAGCGTGATATCTCCATCCTGATAGGCCATCATCGCTTCGTCGAAATCGCGGAAAACGGAACCCTCTCCCTTGTCCCCTTCGGTGATCATGGTCAGGTAATAGGAACCAAGGACCATGTCCTGAGTCGGAACGTTGATAGGAGCACCGGAAGCAGGCTTCAGCAGATTTCCGGAGCAAAGCATCAGGAATCGAGCTTCTGTCTGTGCTTCAGCGGACAGCGGCACATGGACTGCCATCTGGTCTCCGTCGAAGTCCGCGTTGAATGCTGTACAAGCCAGCGGGTGGAGTTTGATTGCTCTGCCTTCCACCAGGACAGGCTCGAAAGCCTGAATGCCGAGGCGGTGAAGCGTAGGAGCACGGTTGAGCATTACAGGATGATCCTTGATCACGGTCTCAAGGGAGTCCCAGACTTCCGTTCTGGACCGGTCGACCATCTTTCTGGCGCTCTTGATGTTATTGGCAATTCCCTTGTCCACAAGATCCTTCATGACGAAGGGTTTGAAGAGCTCAAGTGCCATTTCCTTCGGAAGACCGCACTGATAAAGTTTCAGTTCCGGTCCGACAACGATAACGGAACGTCCGGAGTAGTCAACACGTTTTCCGAGGAGGTTCTGACGGAATCTTCCCTGCTTACCTTTCAGCATATCGGAAAGGCTCTTAAGCGGTCTGCTTCCGGAACCGCCGGTGACAGGTCTGCCTCTGCGGCCGTTGTCGATCAATGCGTCTACAGCTTCCTGGAGCATGCGCTTCTCGTTGCGGACGATGATGTCCGGTGCGCCAAGCTCGAGAAGTCTCTTGAGACGGTTGTTGCGGTTGATGACCCTGCGGTATAGATCGTTCAGGTCACTGGTGGCAAAACGTCCGCCGTCCAGCTGAACCATAGGACGAAGATCCGGAGGAATGACCGGAATAACGGTGAGGATCATCCATTCAGGCCGCTGACCGGAAGCGCGGAAAGCCTCCACGACCTCCAGACGCTTAGCGAGCCTTGCGCGTTTCTGACCGGAAGCGCTCTTCGCTTGCTCTTTAAGGGATGTTTCCAGTTCTTCCAGATCGATCTCTTTCAAAAGATCCTGGATTGCTTCCGCACCCATTTTCGCTGTGAATTCATCTTCATAGCGTTCGCGCATATCGCGGTATTCCTGCTCGGTGAGAAGGCTGTACTTCTCAAGCGGGGTATAACCGGGATCGGTAACGATATATGCCGCAAAGTAGAGAACGCGCTCCAGATCGCGGGGGCTCAGGTCGAGCATAAGGCCGATCCTTGAAGGGATGCCTTTGAAATACCAGATGTGAGATACCGGAGCTGCAAGTTCAATGTGTCCCATGCGCTCACGGCGGACTTTTGCACGTGTTACTTCAACACCGCAGCGGTCACAGACTTTGCCCTTATAGCGGATTCTCTTGTACTTTCCGCAGTGGCATTCCCAGTCCTTCGTAGGTCCGAAAATACGCTCACAGAACAAGCCATCTCTTTCAGGTTTCAATGTACGGTAGTTGATCGTTTCCGGCTTTTTTACTTCGCCGCGTGACCAACTGAGTATTTTTTCAGGGGACGCTAAACCAATCTGAATCGAATTGAAATCATATTGTTCCATACTTAATTCTCATTCCCCTTTCTTATTCGTTGTCGGAATCATCCGCGAAATCATCGGGCAATCCGCTTAAAAGCTCGCTCACATCGATATCATCTCCTGTGAGATAAACAGGATCATCACTTGTGTAATCATCCGGATGTTCGATAGTGAAGTTCGCAAGATCCTCTTCTGTCGCAACTTCGGTCATATCATCGCTCATTGGCCCGATTCCGATCTCTTCGTCGTCGAAATTCTGCTTCAGATCGATCTCTTCGCGGTTGCCGTCGAGAACACGAACATCAAGAGCCAAGCTCTGCAGTTCTTTGACAAGTACTCGGAAGGACTCCGGAATTCCTGCCTTCGGGATATCCTGTCCCTTGACGATTGCTTCGTATGTCTTAACACGTCCGACAACGTCGTCCGATTTGACTGTCAGGATCTCCTGCAGGGTGTATGCTGCACCGTAAGCTTCGAGAGCCCAAACTTCCATCTCTCCGAAACGCTGTCCGCCGAACTGAGCTTTACCGCCCAGAGGCTGCTGTGTTACGAGGGAGTAAGGACCGGTGGAACGTGCGTGAATCTTATCATCAACCAGATGATGGAGCTTCAGATAGTACATGTAGCCGACAGTTACACGATTATCGAACCTCTCACCTGTTCTGCCGTCGTAGAGCCAGGATTTGCCATCCGGATCCAGTCCCGCAGACTCAAGGCAAGCGCTGATATCATTCTCGTTCGCTCCGTCAAATACAGGAGTCATGACCTTCCAGCCAAGCGCCTTCGCCGCATAGCCGAGGTGCACTTCGAGTACCTGACCGATATTCATTCGGGAAGGAACACCGAGAGGATTCAGACAAATGTCAAGCGGAGTACCATCGGGAAGGAACGGCATATCTTCCTGAGGAAGGATGCGGCTTACAACGCCCTTGTTTCCGTGGCGTCCTGCCATCTTATCTCCTACCGACAGTTTTCTCTTCTGCGCTACGTAGACGCGTACGACCATGTTGACACCAGGTGACAGTTCATCACAGTTCGCAGGTGTGAAGACCTTGACGTCCACGACTGTTCCGTATTCTCCATGGGGAACCTTCAAAGAGGTATCACGTACTTCGCGTGCTTTTTCACCGAAGATGGCGCGCAGCAAGCGCTCCTCTGCAGTAAGTTCGGTCTCACCCTTAGGTGTGACCTTGCCGACCAGGATATCACCGGATGTGACATCCGCACCGATACGGATAATTCCGCGGGAATCGAGATCCTTCAAGGAATCTTCGCCGACGTTCGGAATGTCACGTGTGATCTCTTCAGGTCCAAGCTTTGTATCACGGCATTCGAGTTCATATTCTTCGATATGAATCGATGTAAAGGTATCTTCCTTTACGAGCTTCTCGTTGATAAGAACCGCGTCCTCGTAGTTATAGCCCTGCCATGTCGTGAATCCGATCAGCATATTCTTGCCGAGGGAGATCTCACCATTCGAGGTTGCAGGACCGTCCGCGATCACATCACCGGCGGACACCCTGTCGCCCTCATGAACGATAGGTCTCTGGTTGACACATGTGCTCTGGTTGGAACGCAGGAATTTGATGAGTTTATAAGTCTTCTCAACTCCATTATCCTGCATGATGACGATCTTGTCCGCGCTGACGCTTGTGACTGTACCGTCTTCTTTCGCCAGGACGACAACACCGGAGTCATGAGCCGCCTTATACTCCATACCTGTAGCGACAACAGGCTGCTCTGTGATAAGAAGCGGTACCGCCTGCCTCTGCATGTTCGCACCCATCAAGGCGCGGTTGCAGTCGTCGTTCTCAAGGAACGGGATCATTGCTGTAGCAGCAGAAACGACCATCTTCGGGGAAACGTCCATATAATCCGCTCTGGAAGCGTCTACCTCGATGATCTCGCTTGCATGACGGGCATTGACTCTCTTGCGCACGAAACGTCCGGCGCTGTCAAGTTCCTCGTTGCCCTGTACGATGACGAACTCGTCTTCCATATCAGCAGTCATATAGACTACTTCATCGGTGACAATTCCGGTTTCCTTATCGATCTTGCGATAAGGAGCTTCAACAAATCCATATTTATTGATCCTTGCGAAAGATGCAAGGTAGTTGATCAATCCGATGTTCGGGCCTTCAGGAGTCTCGATCGGGCACATACGGCCGTAATGGCTGTAGTGAACGTCACGAACCTCAAATCCGGCTCTGTCACGGGACAGACCGCCAGGTCCCAAAGCAGAGAGACGACGTTTGTGTGTCAGCTCAGCAAGCGGGTTGGTCTGATCCATGAACTGGCTCAGAGGAGATGACCCGAAGAACTCACGGACAGCAGCCACGACCGGTCTGATATTGATCAGGCTCTGAGGAGTTACGCTCTCCTGGTCCTGGGCATGCAGCGTCATACGCTCACGGATATTTCTTTCCATACGGGAGAAGCCGATCCTAAACTGGTTCTGAAGCAGTTCTCCGACTGAACGGATACGGCGGTTGCCGAGATGGTCGATATCATCCGTGGTGCCGATGCCGTTGCATACGTTGAGCATATAGTTGACGGATGCGAGAATATCATCCACCGTGATATGCTTCGGTACGAGTTCGTCCAGTCTGGCAGCGCACTTTTCCTTGATCTCTGCTTCATTTGCAGAATTCGCAAGGATATCTTGAAGAACAGCCATGCTGACTTTCTCAGAAACACCAACTTCCGTCGGGTCGAAAGAGACAAAATCAGCCATGTCCACAGTACCGTTGGAAATGATCTTGATCTCTCTCTCTTCGTCCAGGGAAACCCAAACTTCATTGACGCCGGATTTGGAGATCTCATCTCCGAGTTCCTTTGTGATCATCTGACCAGCTTCAGCAAGGAGCTCACCGGTGAAGGGGTTGATCACAGGACGTGAAAGCTTTCTTCCGTAGATTCTGGGAACGAGGGACAATTTCTTGTTGAATTTATAACGGCCGAAATGAGCCATATCATAGCGGCGAGGATCAAAGAACAGATTGTTCAGATAGCTTCTCGCGCTCTCAATGGTCGGAAGTTCACCCGGACGGATCTTGCGATAGGTCTCAAGCAATCCTTCTTCAACAGAAGCTGTACCATCCTTGGACAGGGTCAGTTCCATTCTTTCATCATTGCCGAAGAAATCAAGAATTTCCTGATTAGTGCCAAGGCCAAGTGCACGAAGGAAGACCGTGACGGGCATTTTCCTGTTCTTATCGATACGAACGTAGAAAATATCATTCAGGTCTGTCTCGTATTCAAGCCATGCACCGCGGTTCGGAATAACCTGAGCGGAAAACAGTTCTTTACCGCTCTTGTCACGCGTCTTGTCGAAATAGACACCGGGTGACCTTACAAGCTGAGAAACAACAACGCGTTCGGCGCCGTTGATGACGAAAGTTGCGCTGTCCGTCATCAAGGGGAAATCTCCCATGAAGATCTCCTGCTCTTTGATCTCACCGGTCTCTTTGTTGAAAAGACGTGTCATGACTTTTAATGGTGCATTGTACGTCGCGTCACGCGCTTTGCACTCTTCAACAGAATACTTCGGTTTATCATCCTCAAGGCGATAGCCGGTAAAATCAAGAACAAGATTTCCCGTGTAGTCTTCAATCGTTGAAATATCGCGGAAGACTTCTTTAAGTCCTTCGTCGAGGAACCAGCGATAAGAAGACTTTTGCACATCAATGAGGTTGGGCATCTCCAAAACTTCATTAATGTGAGAGAAACTCATGCGCTCGGTTTTGCCAAGCTTTTCCGGATGTGCATTGACCATATTCGCATTCTCTCCTAACTGTCTAGTGATATTTTGCATTGTGTAAATAGCCAAAGAACGCGGACATTTCCATCGAAATTTCATCGTATTGACGAATCAATAAGCTTCGATTTCTAACCTCCGCGCACAAAAACCCATTGTAAATGCTGAATAAAAATTATAGCCGGTGATGTTTTCCATGTCAAGCACTATTTTCTTTTAACCTTTTAAACATGTATAATCATGGGTAGTCTAATTCATACATTTTTACATCATTTAAAGGTGAACCCATGAAAACGATCTATAAGAATTGCACGCTCCTTGATGGATCACCGGATATGCAGCCAAAGCCGCATACCAGTGTTGTAGTGGACGGCGGCCGCATTGTCGCCGTTGAAGAGGATGGGGCTTTCTCCGAAGACACAGTAGCCACAACGGTCGACTTGAACGGAGCATATCTCCTTCCCGGCTTAGTGAACCTGCATATACATGTTCCCGCTGACGGTAAGCCAAAGAAAAAGGAAACTGACAATGCAAAAAAAGTCCGTATACTCACCAGCAACTCCCTGACAAGGTATATCGTCCGGAAGATGTGCGAAAACTATGTGAAAACTGAACTGCTCAGCGGTTGCACTACGGTACGCACGGTGGGCGGAGTGCAGGACTATGACTCACGTCTTCGCGATGACATCAACAAAGGCCTGATCGACGGACCCCGGATGCTTGTAGCCAACATGGCAATCTCTGTTCCCGGTGGACACATGGCCGGCTCGCTCGCATATGAAGCGCAAAGTGCGGATCATGCAAGAGAACTGGTTCGCATCATTGCCAAAGACAATCCGGACCTTATCAAACTCATGATCACCGGCGGTGTACTGGATGCAAAAAAGGTCGGAGAACCCGGTGTCCTTCGTATGCCTCCTGAATATGTAAAAGCCGCATGCGACGAAGCACATAAGCTCGGCTTCTATGTCGCAGCGCACGTGGAAAGTCCCGAAGGCGTTAAGGTTGCTCTGCAGAACGGTGTAGACACGATCGAGCACGGTGCAAAGATGGATGATGAAATGATCGCCCTCTTCAAAGAACACGGAGCAAAACTTGTCACCACCCTTTCCCCTGCTCTCCCGTATGCATTATTTGACAGAAGCGTCAGCTACTGCACTGAGATGGCACAAGAAAACGGCAAGATCGTATTTGAGGGTATTATCGACTGTTCTGTTAAAGCCCTGAAGAATGACATCCCCGTTGGTCTCGGAACCGATACAGGCTGTCCTTTCATCACGCACTATGATATGTGGAGAGAGATCAATTACTTCGTTAAATACTGCGGTGTCTCTCCGACATATGCCCTTCATACAGCCACACTGGGAAATGCCAAGATCGTCGGGATCGACGGCGAGACCGGAAGCATCGAAGCAGGAAAATCTGCCGATTTTATCATATGTGAAAACAACCCGCTGGAGGATCTCTCCAGCCTGAGAAACCTTCAGATGGTCGTATTCCGAGGTAAAGTCTACGATCACCCGAAAATCAAGAAAATGAAAAATGTCGAGCAGGAACTCGACAGATGGATATGAAAATGACAGACGGCGCCACAAGGCGCCGTCTTTTTTATGATTCAAGTTTGATGTCCGGTCTGTGATATTCGTTCAGGCGGACTTCATATGCTTTCATCGCATCCTCTTCAAACACGATCTCTGCTTCAGTTCCCATCAGACTGAGAAGATATCTCACAAAAGGAGGATTCAGGAGCAGGATCGGGCCGATCACATATGTCCCAATGAAGTTCTTTCGCCGGATCCCTTCCCTGTCTGTTTCAGGATTCAGACCGCACCCTTTCACCGCCTTCATGACATAGCCATCTGCGTTGTCTCCGTAACTGTGGGAAAACTGTGATTTAAACCCTACGACCTCAAATCCCTCCATCTGCCCCAAAAAGATGGAATTGTAGCGATTGAGCATTTCTCTCTTGGCAGTCGTTTTGAATATTCCCAGACCAGTGATCTCCGTTCCGTCGTCACCGAGGATCTTTTCCCCGAACACTTCCATGGCATTTCCGGTGCAAAGAATCACTTTCCCGCAGTCGATCAGTTCTTCCAGTCTGTTTTTATAGGGAAGCAGACGCTCAATGATCATCTCCTGCCCTTCTTCTGTGGTTGCTCCCAGATAGATCATGTCCACATCATTTGTCGCAAAACAGGGCTCGCTTTTCAGATTCGTTTCAACAAACGATGCATCTTTCAGTATTTTCCTGAGATACCGGATATTAAAACTGTCCCCATAAAGGTTACAGATCTCGGGATAAAGATATTCTATCGTCATGCACTAGTTCTCCTTTGTGATACGTTCAGTGATCATGCGGATCATCAGATCCCTCTCCGGTACGGAGTAAATATCATTCAGGATAAATACGGCGCACTCTCTGTCCGTGGACAAATGTTTGGCAACATCTTTGGGTTCCGGAACAAGAACCATTTTCTCCCTCGGGATCCCGGCAAGGAGCAAACGATAATAAAAATCGAATCTCCTGAATCCTGTGACTACGATCTTCTTTACGGAACTATCGTTTAATAGTTCGAAGTCACTGTCCCATATCCACGTGATCCTTTCACTGCTGGCTGCCAGTTCATGCTTATCCTCAAGATAAAGGACGACCTCCTTGTCTCCAGCTTGACCAACGGTATAATCCAGCACTGCATTACAGGCCGGCGTTAGACCTTTGGACATAATGGCACTGATCCGTTTCCCGTCGACAACCTCCTCCCGAAGTCTGCTGTCGACCACGGTCACATTGGAAAGCGCTTTCTGTATCTTTTCACGGTCAACACCGAGAACAGACAGAAAGGTCACAACGGCAGCCTCATTATACACATTGAATGTAGTATCGGATATGAGGTTATATTCCGCTTCCCCTTCTTTGGTCCGCATCACCATTTTTCCGGAAACAGTGTCGATGGAGCGAACTGCATAATCCGCTTTGGGAGATTGATAACCGCACTCGGGGCAATAAGCATTCCCGATGTGATCATATTTGATGTAGTTATACTTTAATAACGCGTGGCACCTTGGACAAACTTTCGCATCATTGACAAGATGCGTATCCACCGTGGGATCGCCCGGCTGCTGATCATATCCATAATAGACTCTTGGATTCTTCTCCTTCAGCCTTGAGGAAATCACATCGTCCGCATTCAATATCATCATTGCGCTATCCGGAAGATAAGTATCCAGCATGTTGAAAATATAATACGGATGCGCATTTCGCATGATCGTATCCCTGGAAAGATTGGTGCAGATGACATAATCCGGCTTCATGTAGGGATAGATTCTGACGGAACTCCTCTCATCGACCTCCAAAAGAGCGATCTCTTTCGTGGAACGATTGGACCAAGTCACCCCGTTGATAAGAGCCGTTGCGATACCGGTCTTGATATTGCTGCCATATTTGTTGCTCAACACGTTGTACCCGCACTCTTCCAGCGCTGAAGAGATCAGGTTACTTGTAGTCGTCTTACCATTCGTGCCGGTAACGACGGCAATCGTTTTGGGCTTTGACACCCTGCCTATAAAATCCGGACAGATTCTTAATGCGATCTCACCAGGGAAGTTCGTTCCCCGCATCGATGTAAACTTACTGGCTATGCGCAAAAGTATTCCTGCGATCTTGGCAAGCCACAAAGCAATATAAAATCTCACTCTATTTCCTCGTCTCATCAAAATAACAAGAATAATGGTATCACATTTTCTTGTGAAAGCATATGAAAAAGCGAGGCCGCAGCCTCGCTTATCTTTTAATCAATCAAGAAAATCCTTCAGGCGTTTGGATCTTGAGGGGTGGCGCAGTTTGCGAAGCGCTTTAGCCTCAATCTGACGAATACGCTCACGGGTAACGTTGAACTCTTTTCCGACCTCTTCCAAAGTCCTCGGTCTTCCATCCTCCAGACCAAACCGGAGTCGCAAAACTTTTTCTTCACGGGGAGTCAATGTTGAAAGAACCTCGGAAAGCTGCTCCCTGAGCAGAGACTGATATGCCGCCTCAGCAGGCACCTGTGCCTCCTCATCAGGAATGAAATCTCCCAGATGGCTGTCCTCTTCCTCGCCTATAGGTGTTTCCAGTGAAACAGGCTCCTGAGCGACTCTCAGAATTTCTCTGACCTTATCCGGAGCGATATTCATTACCTCAGCGATTTCCTCCGCTGTGGGTTCATGACCGTTCTCATGCAGCAGTGTGCTGGATACCTTCTTGACCTTATTGATCGTCTCTACCATATGGACAGGAATACGAATGGTGCGTGCCTGGTCTGCTATCGCACGGGTGATTGCCTGTCTGATCCACCATGTAGCGTATGTGGAAAACTTGAATCCTTTTGTATAGTCAAACTTTTCAACAGCCTTGATCAGACCGAGGTTGCCTTCCTGGATCAGATCGAGGAAATGCATTCCACGGCCGACATATCTTTTGGCGATGGATACGACAAGTCGCAGGTTCGCTTCGACCAGCCGATCCCTGGCGTATGTATCTCCGTCCGCCATCCTCATGGCGAGATCCTTTTCCTCATCGGGTGAAAGGAGCGGTACTGTTCCGATCTCTTTTAGATAGACCTTCACGGGGTCGTCGATACCCTCAACAGTCGCACCAGCCTCAAGCTCCAGATATTCCTTGGGAAGTGTCAATTCCTCTTCTGTCTCGCTGGGAAGATCTTCGATGATCTCGATATTCTGATTTTCCAGAGTTGAATAGATTTTATCGACCTGTTCCGCATCAAAATCGAGTTCTTCCAGCGCATCGTTGATGTCTCTCGTTGACAGCTTCCCCTCTCTCTTTCCCTGCTCGATCAGGTCCTTTAGTATTTCTTTTTTCTCGCTCATGGTTCCCCCATAATCTAAATTATTGTTTTTTATTCTTTAGAGCATTCATCAGCGTTTCAGCATCTGCCGTTCTCACTTCTAGATCGCTGCGCTCTTTATGCTCGACAATCTTATCTATGAAATAATCCGTATCCTCAGACGAAAACGTCACCCCGCTACTCTCAGCCAAGGCACCTGAAAGGAGCGATGTCTGTTTGGAGGAAAGAACAGATGACATGGAAAGCATACCGTTAAAAGAACCGTCTTCGATCTGTCCGACCAAGATATCATATATTCCTCCGAATTCCTCCGACACGAAATCCTGACCGGAAAGGCGCTTCCTGCATTTTCCCGCAAAATCCGGGTTGTGGAAAAGAGAAGCCACAAGTCTTCTTTCAGCTGAGGCGGAACCGATCTTCTCCCTTTCGTAAACCTTTAGATTCAGTTTATCCGCTATGCTTCCCGGAAGTTTTCTCTCCTGCTCCTTCTGCTGCTGGCGGCTACGCTGTTTCATGGCTCTTTCCGCCGCTGTCAGGATCGTCTGCTTGTCTACTCCGGTCTGGGAAGATATTTGTGCAGCCCACACTTCCCTTTCTGTACTCGTCTTGCATCTAGCGAGGATAGAAGTTGCCTGTTTAAGATATTCAACCTTTCCATCAGGCGTCTCTATATCGACCTGCTTCATCGCTTTCATCAGCTCGTACTCCATCGAGCCGCTCGCTTTGTCCAATGCTGCTTTAAAAGCAGAAGGCCCCTTTGTCTTGATGATCTCGTCAGGGTCTTTTCCGCCTTCCAGCTGAATCACCCTTGCAGGGATATTGGCCAAACGCAGTGTATCGATCGCGCGCCTTGTCGCCTTCTGTCCCGCTTCATCAGCATCATAACTGATAAGCACCTCATCCACATAACGGGAAAGCATTCTCGCATGTTCTTCGGTGATCGCAGTCCCAAGCGTCGCAACCGCTTCGGTAAATCCTGCCTGGTGAAGAGAAATCACATCCATCTGGCCTTCAACAAGTATGACCCGTTTCGTGCCTGTATTTTTGGCGAAGTTCATGCCAAAAAGGATCTTGCTCTTCTTGAATACCGGTGTGTCCTTTGTGTTGACATACTTTCTCGTATCCGTTCCCATCGTTCGGCCGGAGAATGCCACGACCTGACCACGGACATCAATAACGGGAAACATAACACGTGCCCGGAAGAAATCATACGCCCTTCCGTTTTTACCCATAAAGCACAGACTTGCTTCCACCAGTTCGCTGTCCTTGAAACCCTTGCTGGCAAGATAATCCCTTAACTTATTCCAGCTGTCAGGGGCATATCCGATGCCGAATTTCGTGATAGTCTCGTCTGTAAGCCCACGCCTTCTCAGGTATCCCCTTGCTTCTCGTCCCTCATCGGAATTCAGAGTCTTGAAGAAAAATCTGGCAGCGAGCCGGTTTGCTTCCAGCATTCTCTTTTTACGGTTCGCATCATCCTGATCGGAATCATCAGGCATCTGCATCCCTGCACGGTCTGCCAGAAGTTTAACAGCCTCTATATAATCAAGGTTCTCATAGTTTTTGATGAAGGTGATTACATCCCCGCCATTTCCGCATCCGAAGCAGTAATAACTCTGTGTATCCGGATACACGGTAAAACTCGGAGTTTTCTCACTGTGGAAAGGGCAAAGACCGGTGTAAAGTCTTCCACGTTGACGGAGCTGAACATAGGAACTGATGACATCAACAACGTCCGACCGATCATGCAGTTCATCCAAAAAATCCTGCGGCAGCGCCACTGGCCTTTCCCTCCTCTCTTAATAATCTGAAATTGCTTAATACACAGGCCAAGATTTCGGAATAAACAGATTCTCAAACATGGCTGTGGCATACTCATCACTCATTCCGGAGATATAATCCGTGACTGCACGGTCGATTCCTTCGGTAAAAGCGATCTGAAGGTAAAAATCCGGAAGATAGTTCGGATGATCATGGTAATACGTGAATAACGCTTCGACAATCCCGAACACCTTATGCTCTTCCGCCTTTGGTTTGCCATCCGTATTCAGATATACGGTCTCATACATAAACGTGTTGAAATCCCAAAAGGCTTCATCTGTGGCTGTGTCCATAGCAAGTACACCGTCACTGAAGTTATCCACCAAAGAACGGATAAGTGAGGTGATCCTCTCGGATTTGCTGGTTCCCAGCTGACTCTTTACAAGATCCGGAAGCATTGCTTCGGTAACAGCTCCTGCTGTGATCGCATCCTCGAAATCATGATTAAGGAAAGCAATCCGATCGGCATAACGAACGACCTGCCCCTCCAAGGTAATCGCAAGCGGTCCCTCTGTATGACATGCCATACCATTGAGGGTCTCTTTGCAGAGATTCAGCCCTTTCTTATTCTTCTCCAGTTTTTCACAAACCCTTACACTCTGCAAATAATGTTTAAAACCGGTCTCAGAGAGCTGATCCAGAGCGCGTTCCCCGGCATGTCCGTAAGGGGTGTGTCCAATATCATGACCAAGTCCTATCGCTTCCGTGAGATCTTCATTAAGACGAAGTGCTCTGGAGATCGTTCTCGCGATCTGCGTTACCTCTAGAGTGTGTGTCATTCGTGTCCGGTAATGATCACCCATTGGAGACAGGAACACCTGTGTTTTCTGTTTCAAGCGGCGAAATGCCTTGCTGTGTAGAATACGATCCCTGTCACGGGCATATTCCGTGCGCATATCGCACTTCTCTTCCTCCACAGCGCGACCCAGCGTCTCCGCCGAAAGAGACGCATACGGAGAAAGAATCTGTCTTTCCAGAAGTTCCTGTTGTTCTCTAATGTTCATCCGAATCCCCCACAAATTATATTACGACAAAAAAGTCAGAAATCCTTTTTTTCAGATATCGGATAATAGCTTTTATCGATCAGAACGAGTTCCCTGCTCCCTCGGGTCAGCTCCCTGAGTGCTGCAGAAAAACGAGTCTCCTCTTCATCCCTTGCGATCATTTTCATATCGACCTCGTCAAGAAACTCGGAGTCCAGAACAGATACACCAATTTCTTTTGCGGTCCTAAGCACCTTGTCATAATCACTGTAAGAGATACGAAGTGAATATAAACCGGCCAATTCCATCTCAACGATGCCAGCCGCTTCTACAGCCATCTTTGCAGCTGTGGAGTAAGCCTTGACAAGGCCACCGGTTCCCAGCAAAGTACCTCCGAACCATCTCGATACAACGATAATGGCATCCGTGATATTGCCTCTTTCCAGAACATCAAGGACCGGAAGTCCAGCCGTACCAGAGGGTTCACCATCATCGTTATATCTGGCAAAATTCCTGTCGCGAAGCCTGTAAGCAAAAACGTGGTGCGTAGCAGTATGATCCTGCCTAATCTCTCCGAGAAAAGACAAAGCCTCCTCTTCAGTAGATACAGGACGAACTCTGGCGATAAAACGTGACTTTCTGTCAATATATTCCGCCTGTGATTCATTTTTCAGCGTAATGTATCCCATAAATTTTAGAATAACATGTTTTAAACAAAAACAAAACACGCAAACAAATGTCTGCGTGTTTCGGTGGAGCTGTTAGGCAGATTCGAACTGCCGACCTCGTCATTACCAATGACGTGCTCTGCCGACTGAGCTATAACAGCAATGGCGACCCGGATGAGGCTCGAACTCACGACCTCTAGCGTGACAGGCTAGCGTTCTAACCAACTGAACTACCGGGCCATATCTGGCAGGGGCAGAAGGACTTGAACCCTCGGCATTCGGTTTTGGAGACCGACGCTCTACCAACTGAGCTATACCCCTAAATCTCTGGTGGGCCTTCAGGGACTCGAACCCCGGACCGACCGGTTATGAGCCGGCTGCTCTGACCAACTGAGCTAAAGGCCCATACCAATTGACAGCGAAAGTTATCATATCAGAATTCATGTTTGATGTCAATAAAGAATCATCAAAGATATTGTTGTAATAGATATAAATGGCAATCTGTTTTTAACTGTATTTCAACAAAAAAGGACCCACAATCGGATCCTTTCATGGCGCCTCAAGTAGGGCTCGAACCTACAACCCTCCGGTTAACAGCCGGATGCTCTGCCATTGAGCTATTGAGGCTTATTTTTTAAAAAGAGAGCCAGCACCTACCTAT
>Ga0256404_1000374_pt1 | contig 116610 bp, 89 predicted proteins | sample RumenRJG_01DNA_FD_185990 | JGI IMG/M metagenome (GOLD analysis project Ga0256404, IMG submission 185990) | Bovine rumen microbial communities from Lethbridge, Alberta, Canada - RJG_01 | ecosystem: Host-associated > Mammals > Digestive system > Stomach > Rumen | place: Canada: Alberta... | reverse complement strand
CCTGCCTGCGTAACTCCCGCCTTGTCACAGGCTTCCTTAAACGCTTCTGCTGTTTTCCTGTACATCTTGAAAGACTTGCTTATGTATCCGTTCTTGTCATTCCATTTATCCTGTGGTCTTACTTTATTATCGTCTTTCATTGTCTGCATGTCCTATCTGCACCATATAAAACAATGATGCCAAAATCAATAATATGGCAGTGTACATATTGCCCCATGTCAAAAGCGCCATTATCCACGCTGCTGCTAAAAACAAAATACTAATTTTTTTCATCTCTTTTTCTACCAAGGATATGTTATAATTTATTTAAGGGCGGGAGCTTTCGCTCCCTTTTCCCTTGAAAACTTATTACCTTTTAATGTTTAAGAGCCGTTACCAAACTTGCAATTCCTGTTAGCAATGTCCCAATTGCTATCATCCATTGGATTGCTTTTTGTGAACGGTTCTTGCTTTTCTTTTTTCTACTCATCCTTGGTTGCCTCCTTTCAGATATTATAGCATCATACGGTGTCCCGTATGCCAAGACGTATTTTCAAAAAGCGGAAGTTTTTTACTCCCGCTTTCTGCCCTTAACTATTGTTTTATTGAGAAGATCGTACCCATTTGACCTCAACTTATACGTATAGCTTACAGAATAGTTTAGTCGCCCGGCAATGGGAATAACTGATAGTCCTCCGACATACTGCATCATCAGTATGGTTTTCTCCGGTTCCTTGCCCATTTCATTACATGCCTTAATAATATCATTGATCTCGATTTGATAGATCTGGTTCATCTCCATGAGATTATCTTCCAGCTCGCTGATTTGAGCCATCCTATCTGGCAGTGCATCAATTGGCGATGTTTGCACTTTATCCATGTCGTGCCGGATTGCCGACGGCATCAACGTATATCTTAACGCTATAATTTTTGATTTGATCTGTTCAATCCTGTACTTTGTCTTGCGCGGTGCCGTCAGCAGCTTATATACTTCGTCAGTCATGTTGTTCCTCCGGTAAGCGTATTACCTACCACCATTCCTTTCCTGTGGCCCTGTCCCGCAGGTGTATCCGGTTTGTTACTTCCAGCCCTGCCAGACTCGCAATATTCCGCATGATATGTATCACCTGCGTTATTTGCTCAGGCGTCCGGCCTGCATACCTCACAGCTTCTGCTGCCGTCGGATCCCGATAGCCTTCTGAATTTTTATTGTTCATCTCTTTTCCTCACTCATAACGCGTATAGCGCGTTATGCTCGTTGAAAACTTTACTTTTATCATATATCTTCACCTTCCCTGATTTTCTTCAGTACTTCCAACCCTGTGATATTGTAATATGCTTTCCGCTTTGCCCTCTCTTCCTCAAACGGCACCAGCAGCGTATAGTCATGATCTGCGGTGAACAGGATCCGGATGCCGGCCTGTTCCTCGGACATCTGCTGCAGCTTATCGATTGTGATATCCCCATCATGCAGCTTGCCGCACAGATCATCCGCGATGCCCATAGCTTTGTAAATCGTATTCTGGCATAGCCCGCACTTATGCATGGCTATTGCCATCACAGAGTAAAAAACACCAAAGTACAAATGTTCGAAGCTTTCCCGCATCTCCGCTTCCGCCTTCTCCAGATGCCGCTTAAGGTTATCCTTTTCTTCAAAAAATATCTGTTCTTTGAGATTGCTTATATTACCTTTCCCGGCTCGCCTTGCCACCCTGTTCAGTTTGCTGCTCATTTTCTTCTCCCTCTAATTCTTCGCTATTCGCCGCAACGCACATGCCTGACACCATTATGCCCGTACACGCTCCGATAAATGCCCCAATTACTAATCCACTTATAAAATCCATATGTTCTCACCTTTCCCTGGCAATTCCGTTAATCTCGTCCAATATTGTTTTATCCCATCAAATATTTGTGTATATTTGTGTATTTTCTGTTGACATATTACACAATGTTGTGTATATTTAATTGGAAAGGAGATAAAGATGACACCCCATGACAAAGCAATCAAAGCATTACAAGATGCCGGTTATGAGCTGATACGGCACGGCAGTAACCATGATCAGTATCGAAATTCAAAAATCAGAAAAACCATTCCGCTGAAACGACATGATTTTGATGAAGATGATCTTCGATACATCAAAAAAGAAATCAAACACAATCAGGAGAGCTGAAAGACTCTCCTCCTTGAAAGGAGGATTTTGTATGAAATATATCTATACAGCAACCTTTATCCCGTCTGATGATGGTAAGAAATTCTATGCACGCGTTCCTGATCTTCCTGGATGCATTACAACCGGCAGCTGCCTGAGTGATGCCATTAAACAAATCACCGATGCTGCGAGCGGATGGCTTGTTGTGGCCGAAGATAACAACGATCCCATTGCTTCTCCAACTCCTCAGAGTTTGCTTGATGTTCCGGAGGGTGCTATTAAATCTCTGATTGAGATCGATACAATTAAGTACCGCGCTCAGACCGATACCCGTGCCGTTCGCAAGAACGTTTCTCTTCCGGCATGGATGGCTGCCATGGCGGACCAGCGCAAGATCAACTGCTCTCAGGTTCTCCAGGAAGGATTGCTTCAGCGTCTTGGGTGATCCATTTTTATCGCCTTAACTATACCGTGGCAAGCGCCCCGGTATAGTTGTTTTTTAATCCTCTTCGTCTACCCCGTCCGGTATGTTCATAAATCCGTCATCTGCCGGCTGTTCCGGCTGCCCACTTTCCCGCGCTTCTGTCTGCTGCCTGCTATCCTGCTGCCCGGATCCGTTTGTCTGCTGCGAAGCCCTGCTTTCCGCAAATTCCTGCTCATCGGCAATAATATCCGTCGTATATACTTTCTGGCCTTCCCTGTTTGTATAGCTTCCAGTCTGCAGATGTCCGCATACAATAATTTTCGTGCCTTTATGCAGATATCTCTCTGCGAATTCTCCGCCTTGTCCAAATGCTATGATTGATGGAAAATCCGCGGTCTTGCTGCCCGTCTGCCTCATCACGCCGTATCCTGCGATCCACAGCAAGCGTATATCTGGCAATGACCATATCATCCCCGTTTTTCTTCTTTGCGTGCCGGATGTCCGGCTCCCTTGTCAGCCTGCCCATAAGTATTACTTTGTTCATGTCTCTTTCCTCCAGATAATTCTCCCCGAATAGCGTTATAAAATTTTTATCCGGGTAATGTCTTTCAAACGCCTGCTGCCCGATCTGGCATAACAGTTCCTTTATTTGCGCATTTTTATGTACCGCTTCCGGTCCCTCCCTGTGATGAAACAGGCACAGCTTTACTTTCAGGCCGTACTTTTCCGATAATTTCCTGTTTGCTGTTCCAAAGAAAATATGATGCTCCTCTGTGTATTTTCTGCCACAGTCAGAATTATGCCGAATTCAGGATAAAACCGACCAGGGATCTGTTTACGCATCAAAAGCGTTTAATGATCTTCTGCCTATGTATGTCAACCGCTCCATGTCGCGTGCTGGAACACCTACAGATAACGCAGCGATGGAATCCATCAATGGCTGGATTAAAGCAGAGCTTTTTATGGATTTCCATGTTACCGGTGATAAGCCGGTAGAACGGGAAATCGATGAATATATCATCTTTTTCAATGAGCAGAGACCTGCATACTCACTTGATTACATGACTCCAAAGCAGTTCAGGGAAGCTCATGCTGCCTGATCTGCTCAAAGATCCGGAGCCGGAGGCAGTAATCAGATACCGCCGAAGGCAGTTTGCCTTTGGCATCTAACCGGAAAGAATCGCTACAATAGAAATACGACGATGCTTGTATAAAATAATCTGCTCATGAGTCCATCACCATCGGCGATAACTGTCCAGCGATTCTTGGAGTGATGTCAAAGGTATCGTCTGGATTGAATAACTATCAAAATCAAGTGACCGAAAAAAGTAATTTCGTGTCCAAAATATGTTGACTACTGCATATGAACATAAAATTGGAAATAATAGCCAATTTACATATAGTCAGCAATTTATTGAATTTGTTGTCAATGAAATTAAAAAGAACCCATCAGGATTTGTTGAAAGTTTGAAAGAATGGACAAAAAAAAGATAACCCCGGGCACATGAGATTGCTCAGCATAAGCCTACCCCATTATGGGACTCAGTGTTATTCCCTCACAAGTTATCTTAACTATATTATAGCAAACTCTGGTCAATAAATAGTCAACAAAAACCGCCCGTGCTGGTAACGCGGGCGTCTAGGAAAAACGGAGCGCTGTACTCTCGTATTCTGAACAAAGATGATTGTACCACGCTCCGCGGGATTCTGCACCCTGAAAGGAGCGTTTTTTATGTGGAAAAGAAAATTACCGTCCGGAAAATGGCAGTACGGAACGACCTACACGGATCCATTGACTGGCATCGAACATCAGGCGACGATCACACTGATAAAAAAGAACGACCATATCGGCCAGGAGCAGCTGTGTAAAAAGATCACAAACATCATAGCCGCCACAGGGAAACCGTCCGAAATAACATTCGGGGAGCTCTGCCGTCGCAATGTGGAACACACGAAACAATATTGTAAGCCTCAGACAGCCATTTCCACGCAGGGCTATATGAATACATTAAAAAGGCTGATTGGTGAAAACGTCATTGTATCCACACTGAACGCGCCGATCGTATCGAAATACCTGCATGATATCAATGTGACGACATATAATGACCGGTTAAAGCGTTTTAAGGTTCTAATGCGCTGGGGCTATGCAGAAGATCTGGTCGAGGATGTCAAATGGCTGGACAAGCTGAAACCCATGAAATGTCAGCCAGTGAGGGAAAAAGATAGATATAAATACCTGGAACATGATGAAATCACGAAACTATTTGACGGGATGAAAAATGAAAAATGGAAGCTGCTATCTGAATTTCTGATCCTGTCAGGCTTGCGGATCGGTGAAGCCATCGCATTGAATGATGATGACGTGGATATGACTAATAAGGTTATACACATCACAAAAACCTATGCACCAGCCATAAAGGCGATATCGTCCACTAAAACACAGATGTCCTGCCGGGATGTTTATATGCAGCCGGAATTATATGATTGCTGTCACCGAATCAAAATTTACATTAAGCGGGAACAGATGATCTTTGCGTACCGATCGGACATCTTCATTCCCAATGTAAACACAGGAAGTTATATACCGTATAACACCTTTGAGTATTATGTCAGAAGAAACACGGAACGTCTTATCGGGCGCAGACTCACGTCTCACGCATTCCGTCATACGCATGTGGCTATGCTGGCAGAAAACAGTGTCTCCCTGGACACGATCATGCGCCGGGTCGGCCATGCGGACAGCCGTACCACCAAAGATATTTACATGCACGTGACGAAGAATATGAAATGGCAGGACGCGCAGCAGATCAGCATCGTCAAGATTATAAATAATTAAATATCGTGCATATACCGTGCATGGAAAAATAGAAAAAGCCCCAGACCCACGTATTTACGCTGGTTCTGAGGCTCTCTATGTAATCCCCCACGGATTATACGAAAACATATTACGAGATCAGTATTCCTGTTTTTCCATGTATTTCATATACTTGACGACCATCAGTGCAATCTTGAAGGTAATGGCATCGTCAAATACTCTCAGATCCAGCCCGGTTGATTTCTGAAGCTTGTCCAGACGGTACACCAGGGTGTTCCTGTGAATGTACAGCTGACGCGATGTTTCGGATACGTTCAGGTTGTTATCAAAGAATTTATTGATGGTCGTCAGAGTTTCCTCATCGAAGGTATCCGGAGATTTATCTCCGAAAACTTCCCTGATAAACATCTTGCACAGCGGGATGGGCAGCTGGTAGATCAGGCGTCCGATCCCGAGGGAACTGTAGGCAATGACCTGACGTTCCTCAAAGAATATCCTTCCGACATCGAGCGCCATCCGGGCTTCCTTGTAGGAGCGGGATACATCCTTAATTTCACTGACAATGGTTCCGTAGGCAATCAGAGCGCCGGCCCGCCGGTCATCCGGAAGAACTTCCAGAATGCTGTGAGCCAGAACATCCATCTGCGGATAGTCGTCCCCCTCTTCCAGTTCCCTGACAACGATAATACTCTTCTCATCGACGGCGGTAATGAAATCATTGTTTTTTCCTGTGAACAGGCTCCGAACCAGTTCAATACTGCTGCTTTCCTTTTCATGCTCAATCTCCAGGATAAAAACAATCCGGCGCGCTTCCGTGTCAATATGAAGCTTTTTCGCACGATTGTAAATATCCACGAGCAAGAGGTTGTCCAGCAGAAGGTTCTTGATGAAATTATCCTTGTCAAACCTTTCCTTGTACGCCGTCAGCAGGCTTTGCAGCTGAAAGGCAGCCATTTTCCCGATCAGATAGACATCATCACTTTTACCGCTGACAACCAGCACATATTCCAGCTGATTTTCATCCATAACCTTGAAGAACTGATACCCGCTGATCACCTGGCTGTCCGCCGGCGACCCGACAAAGCTGAGAACGGAATCCCGAAACTGTTCGGCATTTTCAAAAGTGGAGGCAAGAAGAATTCCATCCATATCCATAATACACAGATCAACTCTGCTGATATTTTTAATTCCATCCAGTGTGGACTGCAAGATCTGATTCGATATCAAAGTGGGTTCCCTCCCGTAATAGTGCGACATGCTGTTTGTATTATTCTAATATATTTCCTATATAAAATCAAATAGTTTTGTCTATTCTGCACTACATTTTATTAATTTCTATCCATCTTTTATGGGCAAATGGGCAATCAAAGAAGGTCTTCTCCCCGGGCATGCGTTTCTTTCCGGAAGTTTTATCCGCCGATCCCTTCGGTTTCCTCCCTGGATACGTTCAGATATACATCTTCCCTTTTATGGAACCCGCTGTCAATAACGACTTCATCCATGTTTTCCCTTGTCACCGCCGTCGGCGCAATCGAATAATAGGGCACATCGCCCGTTCCGTCGCTGATGGTTTCAGAAACACAGCGCACGCCTTTCCGGTCACTGATGTTTTCACCGCGGGCGAGCATCACGGCCAGTTGGGCCGCTGCGCGTGCCTCCTCCTCCACCGGCTTGTAGACCGTCATGGTCTGCGTGCCTTCGACGATTCTCTGGCAGGCCGCCAGATCCGCGTCCTGCGCTACCACCGGTATTTTCCCTGCCAGCCGCTGCTCGGAAAGGGCGCGGACTGTCTGTCCGGCAATATCGTCATTGCCGCAGATGATTCCGTCCGGAACTCCGGCTTCTTCTATTCCTTCCTGTACGGCTGAAAAAGCCAGCTCTGCCTTCCAGTTTTCGCAGTAAGTTGAATAGACAATGCGGATTCCGGACCCCTCCAGAATTTCGTCGACTCCGTCGGCCACCATGGCCACATTCGGGTCCGTGTCAGCGCCCTTGATGAAAAAGATGTTTCCGCCCTCCGGCAGCTGTTCCCGGATTGTCCCGGCCATTTCCCGTCCGACCTGGGTATTGTCAATAGAGACATACAGCTGCGTCCCTGCATTCTCAATCAGCCGGTCATAGCTGATGACCGGAATGCCGGCCTTCTGCGCCTCCTTCACTACATCCACCAGCGCCGAACCATCAATGGCAACAATCGCCAGCACATCCACCTTTTTATCAATCAGGTATTTGATCTGCGATACCTGCTCGTCCACATCTCCGTTCGCATTCTGAACATTTACCTGAGCTCCCAGTTCCTGTGCCATGGATACGAAAGCATCGCGGTCGCGGATCCAGCGCTCAATGACAAAGCTGTCAAAGGAAAAGCCGATGGTTATCCTGTTTTCGGATGATTCCGCGTTTACCTGCTCCGGTGCTTTTTGCGTTCGGCAGCCGGACAGGCAGAAAAGGCATCCGGTCAGGCAGCAGATGATCAGGATCAGCCGGATATAGTTTACTTTCATACGCTCATTTCCTCTCTGTACTCCCGGGGTGTCTTATCTGTCTGTTTCTTAAAAATCCGGCTGAAATAATTCGAATCCCGGTATCCAACCTTCGTGCTGATCTCACTGATGGAAAGCGAGCGGCCGGCAAGCAGCTGCTTTGCTTTTTCAATGCGGATCCGCGTCAGATAATCAATAAAGTTTTCGCCGGCCTCCTCCTTAAACAGCTTGCTGAAATAGTATGGGCTGATGTTCACTTCTCTCGATACCTCATCCAGCGATATTTCATCCATATAGTGTTCCTGAATATAGGCTTTCGCCCGGCTCACCACACTCTGGGACTGATCCTGTTTTTTATTGGCAATACTCCGGCTGACGGATGCCATCTTCTCCAGGAACCACAGTCGAAGTTTTTCCGGATCCTCCAGGGCCAGAACATCCGACAGATAATCCTTGCGCAGGTCAAAGCTGTAATTCAGGGCTCCGTCTTTGAAACCCTGTGTCTCCGCCCGCAGAACATACTCCAGAATTTTCAGACGGATATTGTTCATACTGTCCGGGTGGCGGTCAAGCATCCAGTCATAAAACCGGTTGCACTCTTCCGTCATTTCCTCTGTTCTTCCCTGATCCAGCAGCTCGAAAATATGGTTCTCGGAATTGACGGGAAAATCATCCTCATACACCCCCCGCTGACTGATATCGTCGGTATGAATAACCTTGCTTTCACTTTCCTGCAGAGCCAGCGACGCTTCCTGGTAGGAAGTAAATACGCTTTTTATGCTGCATACGCGTCCGATTCCGGCGCGGAACCTGATGCCCAGTTTCTCCTCCAGCCGGTCCACAAGGCTGCTGACCGTCCCGATCACGTGAATTCTTTCTTCATATTCCATGCGCTCCTTCGGACAGGGAACGATAAGGACAATCCGGTTGGAAATAGGTTCCCCGATGCAGCAGCGCAGATACGATTTGACAATGGCGCGGACCTGAGGGAAAAACGACTGCGCCTGTACGTCCGTCTTTACGGCGCGCCGGACTTCTCCATGAGCGTTCTCCATGCCAAAGGCCAGAAGAATGACAAAGGCATTCTCCTCTGTAATGTCAAGAAGCTGACGGTAATAATCATAGTCTGTCTGCGCATTCTGCATCAGGATGCTGCCGACAAAACCATTCTCAACAACCGGAATGACCGTCTCCAGTTTTTCCTGAACCTTCAGCTGATCGCTGAGCCGTTTTCGGCGCTCCTCCACCTTATGGATGGCATCGCTGACCGTGCTGATCACAACGCTCCTGGATACCGGCTTCATCATATATTTCTCTACGCCCTGCGCGATCGCTTCCTTGGCGTAATCAAATTTGTCATACGCGGAAATAACATAAAAAAGCGATGCGCTGTTGAATTTCCGGATCTCCCTCATGGCATCCAGACCATTAATTCCTGGCATCTGAATATCCATAAATACGATATCCGGATGAACCAGTTCCGCCTGTTCGATCGCCGCACGGCCGGACCGGACGGCGGTAACCTCGCAGGTATCCGAAAAATTCTGCTCAATGATCCGTTTCAGCGACTCAACCATAATCCCTTCGTCATCAGCTATCAGAATTCGATACATGCTCTCCTACTCCTTCTCCTTGTTCTCTTCCCTTCCCGCCGGAATCAGGATGGATACTTCCGTTCCCATTCCCTTCCCTTCACTCGAGATGCAAAGCAGATCCTCCTGCCCGTAAAAAAGACGCAGCCTTCGAATTACATTTACCAGCCCGATCCCGACGGAATTGCGGTTCAGGCTGTCCGCCTGTCCGGCCCCGGGCAGAAAAGCATCGGCCATACCGGAGGAGGAAGCCGGGTCCGACTCATTCGTATCCGCCGCAGCGACTTTCATTATTTCCGCAATCTGGGACTGGGTCATGCCGGCTCCGTTATCCGCAACCGTAATCTGGATGAACGGATCGGCAGTCTCCGCCGTCAGCGTAATCTTTCCCCTTCCCATCCGGTCGTGAATTCCGTGTGTAACCGAATTTTCCACCAGCGGCTGCAGGCAAAGCGTCGGAATCTGCACATTTTCAAGGCCGGGCTCGATCCTTTTTTCATAGGCGATATCCCCCATGAACCGCACGTTCAGAATGTAAATATAGTTATCGACAGCCTCCGTCTCCTCGCCAATCGTGGAGACCCCGCCCGTCTTTTTTACATTGTACCGGTAGAAATCTGACATGCGCTGCAGAAAAATACCGGTCTGCTCCGCATCCTCCATCGCCGCCAGCTGTGCGCCCGCATTCAGGGAATTAAACAGAAAATGCGGATTGATCTGTGCCTGCAGGTATTTCAGCTGCGCTTCCTTCAGGTTTGCCTCCATGGATAGTTCATGTTCCTTCAGGGCCGCCTGACGGGCCAGCCCTTCCTTCACCGCCGCGATATACGCCCGTATGCTTTCCAGCATCTTGGAAAAGGCTGCCGTCACAATGCCGATCTCATCGTTTCGCCTGGATACAGGCACCTCCACATCCATGTTCCCGTTGGCAACCAGTGTGGCTGTATCCGCCAGCGTCTGCAGCGGGTGGATCATTTCACGGATGAGGATCATGGCCGTCAGCAGCGCCATAATGAAAATAAGAACGATAATCAGAATGCTGATCCATTCCAGAACCTGGATTGTCGACAGCAATGTCTGATAATTTTCAGAGTTGACGTCAAACTGGCTGCTGTCCAGCTCATAGATATAGTAATTGATAAAATGATACAGCTCCCTGTCCTCATCAAACAACGTCCGATAGCTTTCTACATTGCGTCCGCGTTTTGCCTGAATCGTTTCATCCGTCTTCTTCAGGTACGACAGCGACATGTTCCGGATGTTCTTTTCAAGCATCAGCGCCTTATTGTCGACATTCCGGTCGTTGAGCCTTTCCACCAGATCACTGTATTCCTGTGAATACCGGTAGTAGTTTTCCAGGGAAACGGTGCTTCTGGTATTCAGATATTCATACAGAGAATCCTCCACCTTTTTCAGTGTGTCCGAAATATCGCTCAGCTGAACGTTGCTGGAATAAACGGTATCCACCTTCTGAACCATGCTGCTCATCTGCTGATACAGAAACAGATTTACGAACACCATAATCCCCATCATCAGGGCCATCACCAGAAACAGGCGGAACTGGATCGAATTTTTACTGATTAATTTTATGTTTTTCTTCATTTCCCGTCCTCCCCGCCGGTATCTTCGGTCTTCGTCAGATACTGATCCACATTCCGGCGGGTGATCATCTTTCCGGACACCGGGAAAAATTCGGATACCCGTCCTTCGGAAAGGTAACCATCCAGCGCCTGTACAGCGCTGCTTCCGGCTTCGTCCGTATCTACCTCCAGCGTGGACAAAACGATTCCTTTTTTTACTGCATCCAGAATGGTATCCGAAGCATGATAACCGATGATAGCGACATTGCCGACCTGGTTATAGTCAATCGCCGCCTGAATGGCACATTCGGTGGATACGGAATCAAGGCAGATCAGAATATCCGGCAGCTCATCGCTCAGGAATATATTCCGGACCGTTTCTTCTGTGTCAAACGGAGTATCCTGGGACACCTCCACCGGGGTTATGGTTACACGGATATCGGAAGCCCAGCTGTCGATCGTACGAACCATCTGCGTATAGGTAAGGTCAATCTGCTGTTCATCTCCTGCCTTGCGCGTCAGAACCGAAATTGTATTTTCCCCGCTCTTCAGTGCGGAAACCGCCTGCATGCCGTACAGCTGCCCGATCTGATAATTATTAAGCCCGACGAAACTGACTTTCCCCGGATCTGAAAGATCATTCATCAGCAGAACCACGGGAATATCTGCCCCGCACGCGGTATCCAGCAATTCCTTCCGCATCTTGTCATCCGCCACATCCAGAATAATCCCATCCGGCTGTGCCGCTGCCGCGATCGTCATTTCATCTTCCAGATTAAAGTCAACCATGGAATCGTATCCGACCCACTGAAGAACATCGCCGTTTTGATGGGCTTCCTCCACTCCGCTTTTATAAATCGATCTCAGGAAGGCGGACGGATCATCGGTGATCAGCATATAATTTCTGTCATATGTCTCCTCGTCTCCGCCCTGCTGCATAATGGCGGAAAGTCTGTGTGCACTGTACAGGAGCATAATGCAAAGAAGCAGGGTAATGAGAGCAGCACAGAGAGCCGCAGCAATTCCGGTCTTTTTCATAACAGCCTCAGCCTCGTTATCAGACAAACATCCCGATTGAAAACGGGCGCCGCCGGGCGCACCGTAAAAAATAAAGCTGCCGCACGTTACGTACGACAGCTTTATTTTATCACATATTATGACTGTTTCGACATCAAAACTTATTTGCCAAGCTGGCAGTCGTTGTTGCCGGACTGTGAGGTGAACATCTCAAGCATGTTGACCGGGTCGTCATAATCAGCCAGCCAGCCTTCACGGGCAACGTCGAAGTTGCCGTTCTTACGGTCGTTCAGGAATGTCTGCCAGTCTTCCACGGAAATTTCCATGCTGATACCGATCACAGATACATCCTGCTGGATAGCCTGTGCGATCGCCTCATGGCCGGTTCCCTCGTTGGTCAGATAGTTGATGGTCAGCGGAGTATCTGCGGAAAGCATGTTGTTATCATCGAATTCATAACCTGCGTCCTTCAGAAGTTCTACAGCCTTGTCAACATCTACCTTGTTCTCATAGTAGCCCACAGCATCCTCTACCGGATAGGTATAAGCGTCATCGTTTGCCTTGAACTGGCCGCCGTGGCCGTCGCTCATACCGGACGGGATGAAGGAGGTAGCTACTTCCTGATCGGTCTGTCCGATGGTATCCACAATATACTGGCGGTCAATCAGATAACTGATTGCCTTGCGGACATTCGCAGCCTGCTCCGGTGTCTTTCCTTCGAACATGTCAGAATTAACATTGAAGGCCACATAGTAGGTTCCAAGGTTCGGAATGACATGGAAATCCTCGGTGTTTTCCCAGTTTGCAATCTCATCGTTCGGAACCGTATCCGCATAATCAATGTCGCCTGCCTGATAAGCTGCTACGATGGCGGTATCATCAGCGGAAAGCATGAAGTCAAGCTCATCAACGCTTACTTCGTCTGCGTTATAGAAGTTCGGGTTCTTTACATAAACCATGGACTCGTTGTGGTTCCATTCCTTCAGAGTGTAGGCACCGTTGGAAACGAAACCTGCTTCCATCGCCCAGGAGCCCGGGTTGGTTTCCCAGTCGGAAGCTGCCTCAACGGAAGCCTGCGGTACCGGCATGAATACCGGGAATGCCAGAAGGCTCATGATGTACGGGCATGGAGCGGTCAGTTTGAAGGTTACCGTATGATCATCCGGAGCTGCAATGTTCAGCTTCGGATTTGTTCCATCGCCGTAGCCATCAAATACAGTGAACAGATAAGAGTAGTCGGAGGCGGTCTTCGGATCGGCTGCTCTGTTCCAGGAATAGATAATATCGTTGGCTGTCAGATCCGTACCGTCGGACCATTTCAGTCCTTCCTTCATATGAACCGTGTACTCGGTACCATCCTCGGAAACCTCGGGATCGCCATCCGCCAGCGCCGGAACGATGCTTCCATCCTCAGCGGAGGTATACAGGCCTACAAAGGAGTTGGATGCCAGCGCGGCACCGTCCACGGAGCTGTTCAGCGCAGGATCCAGATGATCCGGCTCGGAAGCCAGGTTGATGTGCATAACATCAAATGCCTCTCCGTCTTTCTTGCAGTACATGAAATACTTGGTGCCGAAAACGGTAGCATAGTCGCCTGTGATGGACGGGTTCTTCAGATACAGATCATTGTAATAGTAAAGCGGAACGACAGCGCCCGTATCCATCAGCATATCCTCAGCCTGATGCATCCTGGCTTCACGGTCATCCAGATCGGTGTCCGTGTAGATTTCCTGGATCAGCTGATTGTACTCCGTCCAGTCCGGAGCCTGGGGTGTGGTTGCAGCCCCTGTTGCTGCGCCGGCTCCCTCCGTCGTTGCTTCTGCATACGCAGGAACAGCGCTCATAGCCATGGCTGCGGTCAGCAGAATAGAAATAGCCTTTTTTTTCATACGAAAGCCTCCCTGAAATAGAATATTGGGTTATATGATGTGCGGAAATCAAAACAAACTATGATTATCCGCCTCACCAGCAAAATGAATAGTTTAATTATAGCACTTTTCTGCAAAAAATGATATGAAGCATCCAAATTCGTAAAAAATTTGAAGCTGCCTCATGCATTCCAGCAGGCAACCATATGCCCGTTTCCACGGTCGGTCAGGGGCGGGCACTCCTTTTTGCAGCGGTCCGTACAATAGCGGCAGCGTGTGCGGAACGGGCAGCCGGACGGCATATGCAGCGGGCTGGGGACATCGCCCTCCAGCACGATACGCCGGCTGGCCCGTGCCTTTTTCGGATCCGGGATCGGAACGGCGGAAAGAAGCGACAGCGTGTACGGATGAATCGGATGCTCGTTCAGTTCATCCGCATCCGCGATCTCGACGATACGTCCCAGATACATAACCGCGATACGTTTTGAAATATGATGGACCACCAGCAGGTCGTGGGCGATGAACAGGTACGCCACTCCCAGCTTCTCCTGCAGTTCCTCAAACATATTAATTACCTGCGCCTGAATGGAAACATCCAGTGCGGACACCGGCTCGTCACATACGATAAACTTCGGGTTCACGGCCAGAGCGCGCGCTATTCCGATACGCTGGCGCTGACCGCCGGAAAATTCATGCGCATAGCGGGTCGCATGCTCGGCATTCAATCCCACCAGTTCCATCAGATGAAGTACCTTGTCATGGCGCTCTGCCTTTCCTGAATATAGATGATGAACATCCAGCGGTTCTCCGATGATATCCTCAACGGTCATTCTGGGATCCAGCGATGAATACGGATCCTGGAAAACCATCTGCATCTGCCTGCGAAGCGGGCCGATATTTTTAGCCGTTACCAGCTCCCCGTTAAAATAGAATTCACCGCCCGTCGGCTCGTACAGCCGAAGAAGCGTGCGGCCTACGGTTGTCTTGCCGCATCCGGACTCGCCGACCAGTCCGAGGGTCTCACCTTCCTTAATATGGAAGCTGACGCCGTCCACCGCCTTCAGCGGAATTTTCTTAAAGAAACCTGTTTTGACCGGGAAGTATTCCTTCAGCTCCCGGACATCCACCAGGTATTCGCTTTTATTTTCACTCATGTTCCTTTGCCCTCCTGCGCGGCTGTCTTTTCCTTTTCAGGCTTCAAAAGCCCTTCTTTTTCAGCTTCCTTTTTTACATTCAGCCAGCAGGAAGCATAATGTCCGTCCGGCATCTGCATCTCCGGAGGCACCTGCTCCAGGCAGATTTTCAGCGCGTTGTCGCAGCGGGTACAGAACGCACATCCCTTCGGCATACTCAGAAGGTTGATCGGTGTTCCCGCAATCGGTACCAGTTTTTCCTTCATGTTGTCTACATTCGGGATGGAGCGCAGCAGTCCTTTTGTATATTCGTGGCACGGGCGGTAAAAAATATCATCCGCCGTTCCTCTCTCGCATACTCGTCCGCCGTACATGACGATGATCTCATCGCACATGGAAGCGATGACGCCCAGGTCATGAGTTACCAGGATGATAGCCATCCCGAGCTTTTTCTGCAGGTCCTTCATCAGTTCCAGAATCTGCGCCTGGATGGTTACATCCAGCGCCGTCGTCGGCTCATCGGCGATCAGGATATCCGGTTCGCAGGCCAGGGCCATGGCAATCATAACACGCTGGCGCATACCGCCGGACAGTTCAAACGGATACTGTTTGATACGGCTCTCCGGCTCATTCACGCCGACCATCCTGAGCAGCTCAACCGAGCGGGCTGTGGCGGCATCTTTCTTTTTATATTTTTCCGTATGGAGCATCAGCGCCTCATTCAGCTGCCAGCCCACCGTAAAAACCGGGTTCAGGGAGGTCATCGGATCCTGAAAGATGATGGAGCATTTTTCACCGCGGAAAGACTCCATTTTCTTTTTATCCCATTTCAGGATATCATCGCCCCTGTACAGGATTTTCCCACCGGTTACACGTCCGGTCTCCGCCAGAATCTGCATGATAGAGTAAGCCGTAACGGATTTTCCCGAGCCGGACTCTCCTACCACGCCCAGAATTTTGCCTTTATGCAGATTAAAGGATACGCCGTTGACCGCTTTTACCTCACCTTTATCCGTGAAGAAGGATGTATGAAGATCCTGAACGGACAGAACCGGCTGTTCCTCATTCTCCTCTATTTTCTTTTTAACCTCTTCCGAAGTCATTTCTTCCATACTGAATTCCTTTCCAGTTCACTATAGCCGTTTGCCTTACTGGCGCAGTCTCGGGTCAAATGCATCTCTCATAGAATCGCCAAGCAGATTGAACGCAAGCACAATCAGAATAATCATCACCGCCGGGAATACCAGCTTCCACGGGTAGGACTGCATGCCGGAGCGCGCCGCGTTGGCAAGGGAGCCGAGGGACGGCATCGGGAGCTGAACACCCAGTCCGATGAAGGAAAGGTAGGACTCGGTGAAGATGGCGGAAGGAATTTCCTGTGCTGTCATAATGATGATAACACTGATGCAGTTCGGAATAATATGTTTGCGGATAACGCGGCCTGGTTTTGCGCCGATGGCCTGTGCCGCAAGGATATACTCATTCTGCTTGATTGTAAGGATCTGGCCGCGAACCAGACGCGCCATGCCGACCCAGTACAGAAGTCCGAATACAATGAACATGGATACCATGTTGGTTCCCAGTTTTCCGATAACAGGCACCCTGGAGAAATCCATGGTCTCCTTGAATACCACGGAAAGCAGAATAATGATCAGCAGATCCGGAAGTGAATAAATAATATCGACGATCCGCATCATGATCAGATCGACCCTGCCTCCGGCGTACCCGGAGATGGATCCGTAAACCGTACCGATAATTAAAACCATCAGGCTGGCGAAGATACCGACCAGCAGGGATACGCGGGTACCGTATACGACACGGATGAAGTAATCGCGGCACAGCTCATCGGTTCCCATGATGTGAGGGAACAGTTTTTCGCCGCTTTCTTCCATGTACTGCTTTTCCATGTCCGAAAACTGGAACGGCGACAGGTTTGCGGCGCGCTTGTCGCGCACACCGTTCACCGTAATGATTTCATCATATCCGTACGGAACTACGTGCGGAGCTATGATAATTGTTGCAATGACGATGCAGAGAATGACGATGGCAATGATGGCCAGCGGATTGCGCAGCAGTTTGCGCATTCCATCCTTGAAGAAGGTAGTGGACTCCGCCATGACATCCGCCTGCTTTTTCTCCTCATCGGTTGCTTTCTCAAATTTTGCCGGGTCAATCTGAAGAGAAAGCTTTCTCTTCTTCGGAGCCGGAATATCGTAATTTTCAGTCATTCTATCCTGATTCCTTTCCTTGAACTTTCTGACCTTTGACCTGTGCTTTCCGACGGTCATTCAAGCTTAATGCGCGGGTCGACAACCTTATAGAGAATATCACTGACGAGGTTCATGACGACCATCAGCGTTGCCAGGAAGATGGTTGTTCCCATGATCATCGTGTAATCCCGCTTGGTGATACTGTCTACAAATTTGGACCCAAGTCCGCTGATCGTAAAAATTCTCTCAACAACCAGGGAACCGGTCAGAATTGAGGCTGTCAGCGGTCCGACATACGTAATAACAGGAATCAGCGCATTCCGCAGTGTGTGAATGAAGATAACCTTGCGCGGTTTTACGCCCTTGGCTTTTGCCGTACGCACATAATCCTGTCCGAGTGCATCCAGCATGGATGTCTTGGTCAGACGGGTAATATAAGCCATGGGCGGAAGCGACAGTGCAATAACCGGGAGAACATAGCTTGGATGTGCGGTCGTCCACACCGGCACCCATCTCAGCTGAATACAGAAAATCAGCAGCAGAAAGGACCCCATGACAAAGCTCGGCATGGCCGTAAACAGGGTTACAAAGAAGATGATGACATGGTCCGGCCACTTGTTGCGGTTCAAAGCCGCCGTGCAGCCCAGAATAACGCCGAAGATCAGGGCCACGATAATGGCCATGCCTCCGATTTTGGCAGATACCTGGAAGGAACTCCAGATGGTATTCCAGATATCACGTCCGGTGGTCAGGGAAACACCGAAATCGCCGTGAAGAATATTCTTCATATAGATCCAGAACTGGACCCCGACCGGCTCATTCAGATGAAATCTTTCGTTCAGCACTTCCATGACAGCCGGCGACTTGGCCTTCTCACTGTTGAACGGTCCGCCGGGGACTGCGTTCATGGCGAAGAATGTGATCAGGCAGACCAGAAACAGAGTTGCGATCGCCAGCAGAACTCTTTTGACAATGTACTTAGACACTTTACTAATTTCTCTCCCTTCAAAAGGATTATTTCATTTATTGCCCGAATATCGCACAAAAAATGTATAAATATGATTTTAACTACCGACTCCGAAAAAGTCAATGCAAATACATATTATATGCCGTTTCGCCCGAAAATGTTATGGATTATTTATATAAAACTATAAATTATGCAAAAAATGTATAAAAATAAACCTGCCGCCGGAGCGCGGCGGCGCCTGAAAAAGGGGGAAATACGGTTTACGTATTTCCCCCTGCTTAAGTCTGATGCTTTCTGTATTCTAAATTTCAGAGCGAACTTACTGCGCACGCTTCTTTGAAATGATATCGAAGGCAACGGCGCCAAGAAGAACCGCGCCCTTGACAACCTTCTGCAGGTTTGCATCCCAGTTTACAAGGCTCATGCCCAGGTTGATCACACCGATCAGCGTTGCGCCGACAACCATGCCGGATACCTTGCCTTCGCCGCCGTATGCGGAAACACCGCCCACAACGCAGGATGCGATGGCATCCATTTCGTAGTTTGTGCCTGCGGTGGAATTCGCAGCCTGGAAGCGGGCAAGCACGACCCAGGTGGTAACCACCGTCAGAACGGCCATGTTCAGGTAAGCCGTAAACATAATCAGCTTCGTGTTGACGCCGGACAGGCGGGCTGCTTCCATGTTACCGCCGACCACATAGAAATGGCGTCCGATGGTCGTTTTCTCTGTGATGAAGCTGTATAGAAGAACAACAATTGCTACCCATACCAGCACGGTGGGGATACCGCCGGCCATCCCCAATTTATAGGCAACCAGAAGCACCACCGCCGCGCCGAGAACCGATTTAACCGCTACCGAGGAAGCACTGTCTGCTTCATACCCTTTTTTCAGCTTTACGGCTCTTGAACGGGTGTTGATGATAATAACAGCAGCCGCTGCAAGAATGCCGGCCACCATGCAGGGAATGTTCAGTGTACCCATCTTCGATGAGAAAAGTTTGCCGGAAAAAACCTTCAGGAATGCTTTCTGTGCGGCAACGCTGATGGATCCCGTTTTACTGTTGCCGCTGAGAATAGCGGTCCCCAGACCGCGGAATGCAAGATAACCGGCCAGGGTTGCAATCCACGGCGGAATATTGACATAAGCCACCAGATATCCGAGGACGATACCGTAGATAATGCCGGCGGCCAGCATCAGAACAATGGCTGCGCCTGCACTCATATGCCGGATCATCATAAGATAAGCGCCGAAGGCGCCGAGCAGACAGACAACAGACCCGCAGGAAAGATCGATGTTTCCGCCGGTCAGCATGCACATCAGCATGCCGCAGCCCAGGATGTAAACATACGCGTTCTGCGTAATCAGAGCATTAAAGTTCATCGGCTGGAAAATAGCGCCGCTCGTTCCAATCATAAAAAGAACATAGACCACGACCAGGACGATGATCATAAAGTGATCTTTTATCACTGTTACTACTTTCTTATTCATTTTCATCCTCCCTCCTCAGTTTTTATTCTTTTTCGAAAGAACATCTACCAGTACAGCCAGCAGAAGAACGAGCCCCTTGACCGCCTTCTGATAGTTGGCGGACATACCCATAATACTCATGCCCTGGTTGATGACACCCATCAGCGTTGCGCCGATGATGACGCCGGCGATATTGCCGACACCGCCGTAGGCGGAGGCGCCGCCAATGAAGCAGGCGCCGATGGCATCCATTTCGTAGCCCTGTCCGAAGGTCGGCTGCGCACTGGTGGCACGGGCTACCGTCAGAATGCCGGCCAGACCGGCCATCAGGCCCATGTTTGCGTAAGCGATGAAATAGACCAGCTTTGTATTGACGCCGGAAAGTCTTGTGGCCTTCTCATTGCCGCCGACGGCATAGAAATAACGGCCGATGGCGGTATATCTTGTGACATAGCTGTAAGCCAGAAGCACCAGGGCGATCCAGATCAGCACGGTCGGAATTCCCTTGTAGCTGGCCAGTTTGTATGTGATCCACAGAATCAGGGCACTGACGATGATCAGTTTAGCAGCTTCCGCACCCTTGTTTTCGGTTGAGACACCCTTTTTCGTACGTTCCATCCAGCTGCGCAGCGAAAGAACCACATACAGAAGCACAATGATCCCGCCTGCCACCATACAGGTCCTGTTCAGTCCGCTTCCTCCCAGAAAATCCGGAATATAGCAGTCGGCGCCGCCGCCGAATACTCTCAGGAAGGCTTCATTGTTAATACCTACCGCATACCCCTGCAGTACCACGTTGGAAAGGCCGCGGAAGGCATACATTCCGGCAAGCGTCGCAATAAACGGAGGAACCGAGACCCAGGCAATCCAGAAGCCCTGGAACGCGCCGATGGCAAGGCCCACCAGAAGCATTACAAGAACGGCTGCTCCGGCCGGTATTCCCTTCTGCAGCATAACGCCGCCGATGGCGCCGGTAAAGCAGACAACCGATCCTGCCGCCAGATCAATATTGCCTCCGGTCAGAATGCACAGCAGCATACCTGCGGCCAGAACGAATACATAGCCGTTCTGGGAAATGAGGTTATTGATATTCTGTGCGTAAAGTATTTTTCCCCCGGTGGTGATCGAAAACAGGATGATCACTGCAAGAAGCGCAATGCCCATCATATTCTTTTTTGCGAAATTACCTACTGTCGTTTTCATCATCAATCCCCCCTCCCGGACTTCAGGATCATAGCCATGGTATTTTCCTGTGTGGCTTCGGAAGACTTCATCTCACCTACCAGCCTGGATGCGTTCATAATGTAGATGCGATCGCTCATAGCCAGTACTTCCGGAAGTTCCGAGGAAATCATGATGACCGATTTTCCTGCTTTGGCAAGGTCATTAATGATGCAGTAAATCTCGTATTTGGCTCCGACATCAATACCGCGGGTCGGCTCATCGAGAATCAGGATGTCCGGTTCCGCAAACATCCATTTGGCCAGCAGTACCTTCTGCTGATTGCCGCCGGACAAATTGCCTACCAGCTGCTCAACGGTCGGAGTCTTGATGCTCAGCTTGCCGCGATACTCTTCCGCGACCTGGTATTCCTTATCCTTATCGATCACCTTTTTGGATGAAATGGTATCCAGGTTCGCCAGGGAAGTATTCACCTTAATGGACTGGGACAGGATCAGGCCGTTGCCTTTTCTGTCCTCCGTAACGTAGGCAAGCTTATGATTGATCGCATCCGTCGGCGATTTCAGCGTCACTTCCTCCCCGTTGATCTTCAAAGTGCCTCCGAGGAGTTTTCCATAAGACTGGCCGAAAATGCTCATGGCCAGCTCCGTGCGTCCGGCACCCATCAGTCCGTAAATACCTACGACCTCTCCCTTGCGTACATGGATGGAGACGTCGTCAACAACCTTGCGCTCCGGATACAGCGGGTGCTGCACCGTCCAGTGATCAACCTCCAGATTGATTTCGCCGATCGCAACTCCTTCCCTTTTCGGGAAGCGGTTGGTGATCTCCCGGCCTACCATGCCCTTGATGATTCTGTCCTCGTCCACATTGTGACCGGTATTGTCAATGGTTTCGATGGTCGAACCATCGCGAATCACCGTGATCTTATCCGCCACATAGGCAACCTCGTTCAGCTTATGTGTGATGATAATCATGGTCATGCCGTTCTTCTTGAACTGAAGCATCAGATCCAGCAGAGCCTTGGAATCTTCCTCGTTCAGTGAAGAGGTCGGCTCATCAAGGATCAGAAGCTTTGCCTGCTTTGCCAGAGCCTTTGCGATCTCGACCAGCTGCTGTTTTCCGGTTCCGATCTCCTTCACCTTTACCTTGGATGACTCTGTCAGGCCTACCATTTTTAAGTATTTATCTGCTTCCGCATACGTGGTATTCCAGTCAATATGCGATTTTCTTCCGCGTTCATTACCGAGGTACATGTTTTCACCGATGGACATTTCCGGTACAAGCGCCAGTTCCTGATGTATAATAACAATCCCCCTGGCTTCGCTGTCCCTGATGGTATGAAACTTACATACCTCTCCGTTATATATAATATCGCCTGTATATGTCCCGAACGGATAAATGCCGGACAGAACGTTCATCAGCGTTGATTTTCCGGCTCCGTTCTCGCCTACAAGGGCGTGAATTTCCCCTTCCTCTACCTGCAGATTTACGTTGTCAAGCGCTTTAACTCCCGGGAACTCTTTGGTGATATTCTTCATTTCCAACAGTATCCTGGCCAAATGATTTCCCTCCTTCTGATTGTTTTCTGCTTTCTGTGTTCTGTACTTTCTATGGAAAAAAACTTTGAATTAGCAGGAAAAAACTTTTTCTGATGCAAGAAACAGGCGGGCAATTACGCCCGCCTGAAGCGTTTTCAGGAAACACCTTTCTGTTTCTTTAGACTGAAAGCTACTAATTATTCTGTTGCGCCTTCCGTAGCAGCTTCACCGGAAATCCCCAGCTGATCTGCTGTGTAATATCCGGAGTCAATCAGCAGTTCCTTGTAATTGTTGATATCAGCAAATACCGGCTCGCAAAGGAAGGACGGAACGGTGATCACGTTGTTGTTGTAGGTTTCCGTATCGTTAACGTCAACATCTTCTCCATTGATGATCTGGCCAACCATCTTAACAACCTGGGATGCCAGGGTACGGGTATCCTTGAATACGGACATAGACTGCTTTCCTGCAATCATGTTCTTCGTGTTCTCGATATCGCAGTCCTGACCGGTAACGATCGGATAGGTTCCCTTGTAGTTGGCTTCCAGAGCGTTCTCAACGCCCAGTGCCGTAGAGTCGTTGGAGCAAAGCCATGCATCTACGTTCGTTCCATCCGAATAGTTGGAAGAAAGAATGTTCTCAGCTCTGGACTGAGCTGTCTCTGTAGCCCAGGTCGGAGTAGCGCAGTCTTCAAATGCTGTCTGGCCGGACGGAACTACCAGTTTTCCGCTGTCAATATACGGCTGCAGAACGTCCATGGCGCCCTGATAGAAGAATCCGGCGTTGTTGTCGCCCGGGTCACCGGCGGTAATTTCCAGGTTGAACGGACCGTCCGCGTTCTCAAGATCAAGAGTATCAACAATATACTGTCCCTGTACCGTACCTACTTTGTAGTTATCAAAGGTTGCATAGTAGGAAACTGCGTCGGAGTCCATCAGCAGGCGGTCATAAGCGATCACCGGGATGTCATTCTCTTTGGCCATATCCAGTGCTTCACCGAGGGAAGACCCTTCGATTGCTGCGATAACCAGCACATCATCGCCCTGGCTGATCATGTTTTCAACCTGGGAAAGCTGTGTCTGAACATCGTTGGAAGCATACTGAAGGTCAACCGTGTATCCTGCCGCTTCCAGTTCCTTCTGCATGTTGTCGCCGTCCTGGTTCCATCTCTGCAGATCCTTTGTCGGCATAGATACACCGACGGTCTCAGCCATTGCTGCCGAGCTCAGTGCCATTGTTGCTCCGAGAACTGTTGCTGTTAATAAAACCTTTTTGTTCATGATTCCCTCCTCTTATTTTTGGATGCATGCCCGATTGCATATGTGCATCTTTTCTGTTGTGATCATGATAGCACATTCCTCTATTATGTAAAATAGATAAATTTAGTCATTATCTGTCCGATTTTGTCAACAAAACAGAAATGCACACCGGAAAATCTGGACTTTTTTGTCGTCAGCATCCTTTTATAGCATTTTTTCGTTAAAGATACGGCCGGCGGCTGTATGCTGCGAATCCCCGTATAAAAAAGGAGTGCGGACGTGAAGTCCGCACTCCCGGGCAGTTCTGAGCGCTGTCTCATTGAAGTTTTCAAACAGAAGAATGAACAAAAGAACGGTTATTTTTTCTGAACATATTTCAGGCAGTCCAGCGTTACAGCCGTAAGAATAATGATACCTTCAAATACGAACTGGAGGTTCGTATCGATGCCCAGAATCGTCAGGGAATACGTCAGCGCAGTAAAGATAAGCACACCGACAACGACACCTGAAATTTTACCAATACCGCCGGTAAAGGAAACGCCGCCGACAACGCAGGCCGCGATTGCATCCATATCCCAGCCCTGACCGTAAGCAGCCGAGCCGGAGCCTACCATACGTGCACATTCAAGCCATGCGCCGAATGCATAAAGCACACCGGCCATCATAAACGCCCGAAGTGTAATCCAGAACACAGAAATACCTGAGACCGTAGCTGCCTCCGGATTGCCGCCTACGGCATAGAGATTCTTTCCGAACGTTGTCTTATTCCAGATAAACCATACGATGGCAATCGCTGCGACAGCCCACAGAATAATCATCGGGAAATTTCCAAACTTCGGAATAATCATCTTCGGAATAGACGGATCAATGGCTCCGAAGGAAACACCCTTGGTGGCATAGGTTACCAGTCCGAATATAATCAGCATGTTTGACATGGTTGATATGAACGGATGCATTTTGAACTTCGCAGTAAAGAAACCTGCCAGCGAGGTAAACATAACGGTCAGAACGATGCATGTCACAAGCGCAAGGATGACTCTCAGTCCAACCGGCTGATTGCTGAAGTCAAAGACATGGCCGAAAACCGCTCCGGTATTTGGGCCGTTGTGCATGATGATGGTCGCTGTTGTCATGCACATACCAACAATTCTTCCGATGGAAAGGTCGGTACCGGTCAGCAAAATCAATCCTGCAACTCCGAGGGCGAAGAACATGCGCGGCGACGCCTGCTGCAGTATGTTCAGAATATTATTTAACGTAAGCAGATGCTGTCCCGGTTTGAGAATCGGTGTAATCACGCACAGGATCGCAAAAATGATTAAGATAACGATGTAAAGACCATTGCGCAGGAAAAACTGTTTCCTGTTGAAGGTATATCTGTAATTTTCTCTCTTCTGTGCCTGATTCTGTGCAAAGGTAAATCTGGAATTGCGCAGGAGGTCGATCATGTGATATTTGTTCACAAAAGCTTCATGCTGCTTCGCTTTTATATCCGCGACTTCCTGGTCGTAGGACATCTTTGCGTCAAACAGGCGGTTCTTCTGAACATATTTTTCTTCTTTTATTTCTTCCTTGTTCGTAAGTTTGGCAAGATCCGCCTTATGAGTACTGTTCAGCTGCGCCACCCGGGCATCATATTTCTTTTTTGCCTCCTGAAGTTCGGCTGCACAGCTGGCCTTGACCTTATCCAGATACTCGCTGTCATAATGCTTATTCAGATAGCTCTCAGCCTCGGACACCAGCGATCTGACTTTGTCCCTGTTATCGGCTTCAACTTTCCTGGCCTTTGCCAGATCCGGCTGGATCTTGTCCAGTTCCGCCTTCTTTTCACTCTTTGTCAGCGAACCGTCATGCTTAATTCGTTCGATATCATCCTGAAAAATCGAAACCTTGTTTTCTCCGTCAGCGCGAGCTTCATCGATCTGTGCCTGAATTTTTGCGACATGATCCTCGATCGGCTTCAGAAGTTTTTCAGCCTCATCCGCTGAAAGAATAGTGTTTGCCATCTTCTTTTCCCTTTCTTCGATAGATTACAGATATTTAGCGCTCAGGCGAAGCAATTCGTCCTGCGTTGTGTCCTTCGTATTGACAATCCCGGAAAGATATCCGTTGGACATAACCCCGATTCTGTTCGTGATGCCCAGGATCTCCGGCATCTCCGACGATACAACAATCACTGTCTTGCCTGCCTTTGCCATCTGTATAATCAGCTCGTAAATTTCATATTTAGCGCCGACGTCTATGCCTCTCGTAGGCTCATCCATCATGAAGACGTCCGGGCTTCGCTCCAGCCATCTTCCGAAGATTACCTTCTGCTGATTTCCGCCGGAGAGTGCACTGATCAGATCATCCGGTCCCATGCACTTGGTATGCATGGTTTTTATCTCCTTCGAGGTTGCCCGGATCATCTTGGCATCCGACAGAGCGGCTCCCTGTTTGTAGTGATCCGTATACCCGATCGTTGTGTTAAAGGTCAGATCGCCCTTTAAGAACAGCCCATTCGCCTTTCTTTCCTCCGTGATCAGAGCAAATCCATGATCAATGGCCTCCCGGGCACTGTTGAAATTCATAAGGCGCCCGTTAAAGTAAACCCGGCCTGCTGCTCTGGTACGCACACCGAAGATGGTCTCCAGAAGTTCCGTTCTTCCCGCGCCCACCAGTCCGTACAGCCCGAAGATTTCTCCTTTTCTTACATCAAAGGTAATATCATGCAGATGAGGGTTGAACTTGGTCGACAGGCCCTGAATGGACAGTGCCACCTCTCCCGGTACATTATCAACCTTCGGAAAACGGTTGTCCAGTGAACGGCCGACCATAGCCGCGATCAGCTCGTTCATATTGGTATCCTTCACCGGTTTCGTCATTACCATGTCGCCGTCCCGCATCACGGAGACATCATCGCAAATCTCAAAAATTTCATCCATCTTATGAGAAATATAGATCATGGAGATGCCCTTATTGCGGAGCATATTCATCATATCAAACAATTTTCTGACTTCACGTACTGTCAATGAAGAGGATGGCTCGTCCAGCACGATCAGTTTCGCATTATAGGAGATCGCCTTGGCAATCTCGCACATCTGTCTCTGTGAAACCGACATATTGCGCATAGGCTGTGTCAGATTGACGGTCATTCCAAGACCGCGGAAAAGCTCCGCCGCCTGTTTTTTCATTTTCCCTTCGTCAACAACACCGCCCTTCACAGGGTATCTGCCGAGAAACAGATTATCCGTTACACTTCTTTCAAGGCACTGGTTTAATTCCTGGTGAACCATGGCCACACCATTTTCCAGCGCGTCCTTCGGTCCGGAAAAATTTACTTCCTTTCCATCCAGAAAAATCGTGCCTTCATCTTTCTGGTAGGTACCGAAAAGGCACTTCATCATCGTAGATTTGCCGGCTCCGTTTTCTCCCATCAGCCCCATAACGGTTCCGCGCCGGACATCCATATTAATATGGTCCAGAACCCTGTTGCGGCCGAAGGACTTGCACATACCGCGAATCGACAAAACGATGTCATCTTTCTGATCCGTCATCCGTCTTACTCCCTATCCATCACAAATTACACCGTCCGGTAACTGAGTATATCCGGTGAAATAATATTCATTCCGGATACAATCAGAATTATTTCCAAATTTAACAATAAGGGAGAATTGCTTCCCCCCTGTCATAAGCCCGCCTGTTTGCCCGAAATAAAACTCATTCTAATGGCATTGCGTCCGGTGCAGCCGCACCGGACGCAATGGCGGCAGGCAATTTATGTTGCTTTTGTTCTCAGATCTCTTTTAAGCCTGCTGACTCAATTCGTGCCAATCACTGTGACAGAATAGCTGTATAGGAAGCAGCATTATCTGTCTTAACCATATTGATTGCGAAGCCATCATACTGGCCCGGATTTCCAAGTCTGTTTGTAATGTTGGACTCGGTCTGGCCGTCTCCTGCGATGTATTCAACATTCAGATTAAGCAGATCATCATAGTTCTGAAGCAGCGGCTGATACGTAGCTCCAAGGAAGTTATCCGCGCTGTTATAGATATCAAGCCAGATATTTTTGGTCGGATATTTATCCGCATCCAGCTGGTTGGAAACGTCCGGAAGCGTCCTGGTTGCATCTGTGAAATCCTGATAATTGTCAGCGGTTACAGCAACGTTCAGAGCATAGTAGGAACGCTCTTCATCAACGTACTTGTAGGAATCAGACGGAAGGACATTGCCCGCCTCATCAGCGGTGCCGATACCGGTATCAATGTCAACGCCGTCAAGGCAGTTGCGAAGAACACGGAGTGTCAGATAAGCCTGAACATCCGTATGCTGGGAGATCGTCCCGCCGTATCCGTCCGCGATTGCTGCGACTGCATCCGAGTTAGCGTCATAGCCGAAGGTCGGAACGCCCTGGTCCTTGGACCAGCCGTTGAACATAGCCATGCCCATGCCATCATTGTTTGAAATAACAACATCAATCTGATCACCAAGAGAAGAAGCCCAGGTGCTGATTGCGTTTCCGGCGGTAGCTGCATCCCATGTAGCGCCGGCGGAGTTCTTCATTTCCTGGGAAGCAAGTTCACGGACTGTAAAGTCGCCCAGCTTGCCGTCCTGAACATCCGCTGATGAACCATCCACGTTGGTTCCGACCGGGTTCGAATCAATCTGTCCGTCAGCGCCTTCTACCGCCGTGCCAAGAGCCTTGCGGACACCTCTGGTACGTGCTACGGAATCATTATGTCCAACATCGCCGATGGCAAGAACATAACCGATAACGCCATCGCCATTGCGGTCAATGGTATCTGCATGAGCTGTGATATAATCAGCAATCATCTGGCCCTGCAGTTCAGCACCCTGGTTCGCATCAAAGCCTACATAATAGGTTTTGTCATTGAATGAAAGAGCATCCATATCCAGCTCACCGGTAGTACTGTTGGAAGGCTGTCTGTTGAACCATACGACAGGCTTATCCGCGTTTGCCACTTCGTCCGCGTTTGCTACGCAGCCCAGCGTTGCAGCCAGGGTAAATGCTGTAGCAATTGCAATCATTTTTTTCATTTTTGTTTCTCCTTTCACGCTTTAAAGATGATTGGTTTATCTCAGAAGCTGCGAAAGTGCAGCATTCTTTCGGTATCTGACGTTTATGCAAAACCGTCCTCCGGCTCTGTACCGTCCGGCTGGAACCGCGGGACTGCATCTGTGCATTTTTACTGCCGATCTCATGATAGCACACATTTTCGTGTTCGAAAATAGGTAAAATCACGCAAATGCTGTCTATTTTTGTACTAAAAACGGTCAGTTATGCAAAATATTGTCTTTCCTTCCGCACTCATTCCGGCATGTTTATTTCCGGCTTCAGCCGGTGCAGAAACGATATACCGTTGTGGTATCGTATTTTTCTCCCGCCTTCAGCAGCGGTCTGGCAAAGCCTTCCTGATTGATGGAGTTCGGATAGTACTGGGATTCCAGGCAGAACGCCATGCGCGGGCCGTATACGGCTCCGTTCTTTCCGGCCATATCCGCCGTGATGCAGTTTCCGGCATAGAACTGAACGCCCGGAAGGTCCGTGAATACTTCCATCCTGATTCCGGTTTTCGGACTGCAGGCCTCTGCGAATTTTTCTACGGCTCCTTTTTCTCTTTTCAGAACGAAATTGTGATCGTATCCCTTTACATACGTAAGCTGCTGGAAATCAGCATCAATATCCCGGCCGATCGGTTTTGCCGTGCGAAAATCCATAGGGGTTCCCTCCACCGGCGCATACTCTCCGGTAGGAATAGCCTGGTAATCACGGACCGGCGTATAATAATCCGCCTTCAGCATCAGTGTCTGGTCATTGATCAGCCCGCTGTCGTGCCCGGAAAGATTCCAGTAGGTGTGGTTGGTCATGTTGGCGACGGTATCGGCATCGCTCTTTCCTTCATAATGAATAGAAACCGATCCGTCCTCTCCCAGCGTATACGTTACGGAAACCTCAAAATTTCCGGGATAATTCTGCTCCATATCCGCATCCTTCAAAAAGAAGGTGACCAGGTTTCCCTCCGCTCTCAGTACCTTCCAGGTCCGCTTGTCGAACCCGTTCAGGCCGCTGTGAAGATTATTCTCATTGTCATTGATATCCAGCTGGTATTCACGGCCGTCAATCGTAAATCTGCCCCCGGCAATACGGTTTCCGCTTCTCCCGATCACCGCTCCGAAGAAGCAGTTGTTTTCATAGTATCCTTCCGCGCTGTCATATCCAAGCACGACATCGATCCGTTTTCCGTCTTTATCCGGAACCTTTACGCTCACAAGTGTTGCCCCGATATCAGAAACGGAAACGGTCATACCGTTTCCGTTCTCAATCGTGTACAGATGGAGCGGAGAGCCGGATTTATCTTTCCCGAAACTCTTCACTGAAACACTCATCTGTTATTCTCCTGTCTCATTATCCCTTTCCGCCGGAATCATCTTTCCTGGAACGGGTTCTCGCCTTCGTACAGAACGCCCGCCGGATGATTGTATCCGATTTCGGCAGGCTCTACTCCGATATATTTCAGAGCCTCATACAGAGCCTTTCCGCAATGATCAAACATAACGGCGCCGTGATGCGGGAAATTCTTTCCGATCAGCCAGTAACGGTAGAATCTGCCCATTTCCTTAATCGCAAATACACCGATGCCGCCAAAGCTCTTTGTTGCCACCGGAAGTACCTCACCTTCCGCTGCATAGGCACGAAGCTTGTTGTCGGCAGTGGACTGCAGACGGTAGAATGTGATCTTGCCCGGAATAATGTCGCCCTCGATCGTTCCATCGCACCAATCCTGCGGATGCGTCCTTGCCATAATTCTCTGATAGGACAGATGCGGATTGGTAAGCTTGGTGGAGCAGGTGTTTCCGCAGTGGAAGCCCATGAAGGTATCGGTGAACTTGTAATCGAAGCTGCCCCTGATGGCCTCATCGTACATGTCGTGCGGCACGGAGTTGTTGATATCCAGCAGGGTCACTTCATCCTGGCTCACGCAAAGACCGATGTATTCGGAAAGGGTTCCGTAGATGTCAACTTCGCAGCTTACCGGGATACCTTTTTTCATCAGGCGGCTGTTCACATAGCACGGTACAAATTTGAACATATCCTGGAATGCCGGCCAGCATTTTGTCGTCATGGCAACATATTTGCGATAGCCCTTATGCTCCTGTGCCCAGTCGAGAAGCGTCAGCTCATAGGCTGCCAGTTTTTTAAGCATATCACTGCTCTTCGTGTTCATTTCCTTTGCCATATCTTCGACAACTTCCGGAACTCTCTTGTCATCGATATGTTTCTGATAGGATTCGAACAGGTCCAGCTCCGATTCCTCCTCGATTTCAACGCCGAGGTTGTAGAGCTGCTTGATCGGAGCGTTGCATGCCAGGAAATTTGCCGGCCTCGGTCCGAAAGAGATAATCTTCAGATTGGCAAGACCGATGGCTACTCTTGCTACCGGCAGGAAGTCGTGAATCATATCCGCGCATTCGTCCGCATTGCCAACCGGATAGTCCGGGATATAGGCCTTCACGTTGCGAAGCGCCAGGTTGTAGCTGGCGTTCAGCATTCCGCAGTATGCGTCGCCGCGGCCGTCCAGCAGATCCTTCTGGCTCTCTTCGGCGGCTGCACAGAACATCTTTGGTCCGTCAAAGTGCTTTGCCAGCAGAGTTTCGGAAATTTCCGGTCCGAAATTTCCGAGATATACGCACAGCGCATTGCATCCCGCCTTCTTAATATCTTCCAGTGCGTTTACCATATCGATTTCGCTCTCGATGATGGTGATGGGACATTCATAGATGTCTTCTGCATCGTATTTTTTACTGTATGCTTCTACCAGCGCTTTCCTTCTCTTTAATGAAAGCTCCGCCGGGAAGCAGTCACGGCTGACGGCAACAATACCGACTTTAGCCTTTGGAATATTGTTCATTTCGGTTATCCTCCTTCATGTATATTCATCATATTGCATTGTTACTGCTATATTCAGTATAAGCCTTTGTTCATCCTGATGGAACGGGCAAGATTTTTGCATCAGGTACAAAATCTTATGATTCCTTCAGACAGAAAGGTTCTCACCGGCCAGTCCCAGCGGAGATCCCGCCGGAACGCCTTCGGGGTGTCCCAGCAGCCATTTATTGACATGGGTAAGGTGAGCATCCTCCCCCGCCGCCGGATGGGCGCTCTTCAGATCCGTGTTGGTTCCCTTTGGAAGAACAACGGCCACACGGAATCCGTCCGTTCCCGGATTGCACGGTGCATAGTGCAGTGTTGTCGCGAATACTTCCACGGCGGTTCCCTTTGGAATAAGGAAAGCTTCACATTTCGCCGTATCATAGGTCATTTCATCCGTTACGTCCGCGCGCAGCCCCAGAATAAGCACCGCGTCATCCGCCATGATATTGATCTCCGAATCCCGGTGATATTCCAGCGCATTCAGCTTTTTATTGCAGCCATTGCAGTAGCCGATCTGGATAGGCATTTCTCCGTACACCCTGGCGGAAAGCTCTGTGTACACCGGCAGAGCTTCCAGCTGCGGATCGGAGGGCACATAGACGGTTCCATCCTCCGGGCAGGGCGTTGTCTTTCGAAGTACATCCAGAAGATCCGCAGTATCCAGGCCGCGGATGACTCTTCCATATTTGCGAAATGCCGGATCGGTAATTTTCTTAATCTCCATTGAAATCATTCCTCCTCAACTCTTTATCTGCGGTACTTAGTTCTGGTGGAACAGCGGTTTCATGGCCGGATAGATCCGGATGAATTCCCGGTAGCGGTCCCGATACCGGGCCACCAGCTCCGGATCCGGTTCAACCGTATCCACCACCCGGACAATCGCCGCGGCTGCGCTCTCCACATCCTTATAAACACCGCAGGCAACCATTGCCAGCATGGCGCCGCCCATGGATGGCCCTTCCTCGCAGGCCGGAACATCCACTTTAATGCCAAGTACGTTGGCAACGATTTTTCTCCACAGCGGGCTCTTCGCGCCGCCGCCCACAATCTTCGTGCGGTCAATCTGAATCCCCAGAGACACAGCCACGTCGTAGCACTGTCTCATGCCGAAGGCAACACCTTCCAGAACAGCCTGGGTCATATCGGCTCTCGTCGTATCCATCGTCATGCCGATGAAGGCAGCTCTCGCCAGCGCATCATTCAGCGGGCTGCGCTCGCCCATCAGATAGGGCAGGAAGAATACATGATTTTCGCCCAGTTTCTCAATCTGTTTCTGCTCGCCTGCGTAATCCTTTGTACCAATAATCTCATCCATCCACCACTTGTTGCAGGAGGCCGCGGAAAGCATGCAGCCCATCAGATGATAATGGCCATCGGCATGACAGAAGGAATGAAGCGCATTGTTCGGATCAACGCCGAATTTATCCGAAGAAATAAAGATGGTTCCGGAGGTTCCGAGAGAAATATTGCATCGCCCGTCTCCCACCGTGCCGGTGCCCACCGCGGCAGCCGCATTGTCGCCTGCGCCGGCGGCAACCTTCACGCTGCTGCCAAATCCAAGCTCATCCGCAATTTCCTTCTTCACGGTTCCGACACACTCATAGCTTTCATAAAGTCTGGGAAGCTGCTCCTCCGTAATGCCGCAGATTCTGAGCATTTCCGGTGCCCATCTGCGGTTTTTAACGTCCAGAAGCAGCATGCCGGAAGCATCGGAAAGATCCGTGCAGAACGTGCCTGTCAGGCGGTAAGCCAGATAATCCTTTGGCAGCATAATCTTTTTAATACGGGCAAAGTTTTCCGGCTCATTCGCTTTCACCCACAGAAGCTTCGGAGCGGTAAAACCGGCAAAGGCGATGTTCGCTGTATACTCCGAAAGCTTATCCTTGCCGATCACATGATTAAGATAATCCGTTTCCTTCACGGTGCGGCCATCGTTCCACAAAATAGCCGGCCGGATAACCTGATCCTTCCCGTCCAGTATCACCAGTCCGTGCATCTGTCCGCCAAAACTGATTCCGGCAACCTGCTTCGGATCTATATCCGCGGTCAGTTCCTTCAAGCCTTCGACCGACTTTTCATACCAGTCTTCCGGATTTTGCTGAGACCAGCCCGGATGCGGAAACTCAATCGGGTACTCCTTGTTCACAATTTTCGCAATGTGTCCCTTCTCGTCCATCATCAGCAGCTTGACGGCTGAAGTGCCGAGATCAATTCCAATATAATACATAATGCCACCTCACACAGTTTATACACAGTATAATTAAATAGAAACCGTATTTCTATATTAATGCTATTTGTATAATTTTACAATAAAAACATCCTGAAGGAACACATAAAAAGGCACGGTTCCTCTTGTTTTTCAGACAAGACCAAAACCGTGCCTCCCGGAAGGCTTTATTCAGTTACCCGTCACTTTTCCGTTCTCATCCCGCGGTTTCCGGTAGTTTTCTTCCTCCCGGCGGTCCTCCTCATCAATGACGTCCGCCGGCTGTTCCCCCAGCACAATCGGAAGCGCCCGGTACAAATCCTCAATGACAATATGTTTGTGGCTGCCACCGTATTCTCCGTCGGTTGTCCATGGGATTTCGATGTCCTCGCTGGACCAGAACTCAATCCGGGTGGTTTTGAATTTTACAATATACTTATTGTCTACGTCATTGATCAGCGCATTGGCAATAAGCGGATACTCCGTAAACAGGTCCGGCATCCGGATCAGCGTTACCTCCATCAGGCCGTCATTGAGCGTGACCTCCCTTCCTGTGATTCCCTTGAAACCTCCCACCGAGTTGGAATTGGTAACCATTCCGTATATGAAATCGCCGGAACCGCTCATCTCCTGACTGCGGTAGGTCAGCTTCCAGCCCTTGATGGTAGAAAGGCTTTTGACCCCGGCCAGCAGATAGGCCAGGTGGCCGATCGTGTTCTTGGACTGCTGGCTCGTGGCGTAGGATACTTCTGTAAATGCGCCGAAAGCCGCCACATAGATGAAGTACTTGTCATTCAGCTTTCCAAGATCCACCGGATAAATCTCGCCGGTCGCAATACCGGCGGCGGCAAGGCGCATCTGTTTGGGAATGCCCAGGGAACTGGCAAAATCGTTGGTAGAGCCGGATGGAATGTACCCGATGGGCGTACGGCGGCCGCCTTCCATCAGGCCGGCGGCCACCTCCTCCAGCGTGCCGTCTCCGCCGGAACAGACGATCAGATCATAATTCCCCGCCTCCCGGCAGGTAGTGTCCTGCGCGTCCTTCGCGTACTGCGTCGGATGTACCGTGATTTCCAGATCGTGTCTGGCGAATTCTTCCAGAATATAGGAAAGGTTGGACCGTACCTGACCCGTGCCTGCCCTGGGGTTGTAGATAAAAAGCATTTTTCTCATAGCAATACCCGTTATCCTCCGAAATGCGAAAATTCAGGCGAAGATCATTCCGTCTGTAATTTCCGAAAGTTTTCCTGCCCCGCACATTTCCATGGTGTCACGAAGTTCCCCTCCGAGCTTGTCCACCAGCACCCTGACGCCTTCTTCTCCTCCGCCGTACACGGCGGTCACAAACGGGCGCGCAATCAGGCAGGCGTCTGCGCCAAGCGCAAGTGCACGGAAAACATCAAGGCCGCTGCGAATCCCGCCATCCACGAGTACGACCATATCGCTGCGTTCATGAACATACCTGGCGATCCGCGGGAGCACCTCCGCGGTTGCGGGAACCCCGTCCAGTACACGGCCGCCATGGTTGCTGACGACAATTCCCGCGGCTCCGGCCTTCAGCGCTTTGGCAGCTCCGTCCACCGTCATAATTCCCTTGATAATGAAAGGAAGTCTGGCTTCCCGGATGATGTCTGCCATCTCTTCCACGCTCTTGGCTCCGGCCGGCGGATCCAGATTTTTGAGAAACGGAAGTCCGGAGGCGTCCACATCCATCGCTGCGCAGGAAGCGCCGGCCTCGTGAACCAGCTGCATTTTCTGCCCGATTGTCTCCTCGTTCCACGGCTTTACGGTTGGAATCCCGGAACCGCATTTTTTAATAGCCGCGCAGGCAGCCTTCATTACCTCCGCGTTGGTTCCGTCGCCGGTAAACGCAGCAATCCCGCAGTCTGCACAGGCGCTAACCAGAATATCGTTATAGGTAAGATCGGTCAATTCCGTTCCATAATGAAGCTGTACGGCTCCGACCGGCCCCGCAAAGAACGGATACCGGTAGGTTTTTCCGAACATCTGAAAGGTAGTATCAATCGGTGCACTTTTAACCAGGCAGTCCATGTTGATGCGCACTTCCTGCCATTTTTCGTAATTGCGGACAGCAACATCGCCATTTCCTTTGGCCCCCGGCCCCGGCATCCTGTTTCCGCAGGCACGGCCGTTGCATACATAACAGCCCTTGCAGATTTCACCAAGATGCGGGCGCGCCGCATCCATAAGTTCCTTATACGTCATACTCTTCCTCCCCGGGCCCCTGCTGGCCGCCCGTTCCTCCAAAACTGCTCACCGCTCTGCCCGTATCCTTTTCTGCCGACGGTGCGCTATCATTACTGTCCTCTGTCTCCGCATTTCTCAGAATGAGAGAAGGTGTGATGCAACTGAAAAATAAATAATCATCGAGCAGGCATCGACAATGGTGGTAAGCATCGGGGATGCCATCAGCGCCGGATCCAGGTGAAGTGCCTTTGCCAGAAGCGGCAGGGCCGCGCCCAGGATCTTCGCCAGGATGATCGTTACAAACATACTTACGACAACGGTTACGCAGATCATCAGATGGCCGGGATACTGAATCATCAGGCGCACAAAATTGATGACTGCCAGCACGACGCCGCACACGATTCCCACACGGAATTCCTTGAAGATAACCTTCAGAGCATCGCTCAGTCCGATCTCTCCGGTTGCAAGACCGCGGATGATCATCGTACTGGCCTGGCTTCCGGAGTTGCCGCCGGTATCCATCAGCGTCGGGACAAAGCTGACCAGAAGCGGAATGGCTGTAAATGCCGCTTCATAGTGATTCAGAATCGCGCCGCTGACGGTGCTGGAAAGCATCAGGATCAGGAGCCAGGGGATTCGGTTTTTAGCCAGGTCAATGACACTTGTCTTCAGATACGGCTTTTCATTTGGCGCCATCGCGGCCATTTTCTGGAAATCCTCGGTAGCCTCGGCTTCCATGACATCGACGATATCATCGACCGTGACAATTCCGACCAGGCGTTTTTCCTTATCTACTACCGGCATCGCCAGCAGGTCGTATTTATTAAAATCTGCGGCTACTTCCTCCTGATCCTCCGTCGTCGTAGCTGTAATAACATTGTCGTCCATGATGTCCTGTATCCGGACATCATAGGCGCTCATCATCATGTCCTTCAGCGTAACCACGCCGAGAAGTTCGCGGGAAGGCGTAATAACATAACAGGTATATATGGTTTCCTTGTCCACACCGTGCGCGCGAATATAATCAAAGGCCTCCCGGACGCTCATCTGCGGCCGCAGCGCCACGTACTCGTTCGTCATGATGGAGCCGGCGGAATTGTCCGGGTACTGCAGGAACTGGTTGATCTGTTTGCGCGTTTCCGGCGTCGCGTTTTTTAAGATACGCTTCACCATGGAAGCCGGCAATTCTTCAACCATATCAACGGCATCATCGATCGCCAGATCCTCAATAATGGAATTCAGTTCCTTATCTTCAATACTGTTTATAATGTGCTGCTGCTCGTCAATATCCAGGCAGGCAAATACATCGGAGGAAAGATCCTTCGGGAGCAATCGGAAGACGACCAATGCCTTCTCCGGAGGCATTTCGCTAAGTATTTCAGCAATGTCGTATTCATTCATTTCCACGAGTTCGCTTTTGAGTTTGAGATACTGTTTGTTCTCCGCCATATCCAGCAGTTTTGTCATATCATTCTCAGTCAGCGCCATATGATCTCCTCCTCTCCCGTCGCTTGTAACAATGGAACTAAATAATTTTAACCTTGTCACGGACCGGAATCAAGAGGAAGCATTCTTCCGAATATAAAAAGGGAGCACAGAAACATATCCTCTGTGCTCCCATCTGCTTTTCGTATTTATCTCTTTTCCGGCCGGCAGAATGCAGAACGGAAAGGATGCTTACCTGTTCGAAGCAGCGGTCTTTTCATCCTTCTTCATATCCTTCAGGCATTTGATTTCATCGGTGCCGTCCGGATGCTGGAAAGCTGCCAGTTCCGGATGCTCTCTCTTTTCTTCGGTGAAGTTCTCATACCACAGCTTCTTGTGCGGCTGACTCTTCCAGATTTCCTCCGCTACCGGTGCCCACTCTTTTGAATATGCATCTGCCTTGGCACACAGCTCGTCAACCTCCTCCGGTGCCTCATCGTTGGTCTGATGAGCGCCGCTTTCCTTAACCATGCGGCGCAGCAGATCCGGATTCTCCAGCATCGGGCACGGTCTTAAGTGATTGCGGTTGAACGGCTGACCCTCCCGGTAAGCTGTGAACAGCGGGCTCTGAAGCGCCTCCAGCAGTGAGCAGTCGTTCAGGTTTCTGTCCGAGAAGTGAATAAATACGCACGGTTCTGCATCGCCGTTGGCATTGATATGGAAGTAGTTTCTTCCTCCGGCAATGCACCCGCCTACATATTCGCCATCGTTCTGGAAATCCATCGGGAAGAAGGGCAGATCGCTCTCATCCGAACGATAATAACGGATTCTCCGGATGATTTCCTGTCTCTGCTCTACCGTCGGGATCAGGTCAACGGCTGCGTTCTTTCCAACCGGCATGTAGTGGAAGAAGAAGCCGAATCTCGCGCCCTTGTCCGCTACCATGCGAAGGAACTTTTCGCTGGTAACAACATCGATATTGGCTCTGGTGTAGCAGATCGACGTACCGAAGATAAGACCATACTTCTTCATCAGATCCATGGCCTTCATAACCGCCTCGAAATGTCCCTGGCCGCGGCGCGCATCATTCGTATCCGCATAGCCTTCAATCGACACGAAGAACTCAATGTTGCCAAGGCGCTGTACTTCCTGGCAGAACTCCTCATCGATCAGCGTTGAGTTCGTGAACATGGCGAAGGCGCAGTCATGATGCTCTTTTGCCAGCCTCAGGATATCTTTCTTGCGAACCATCGGTTCACCGCCGGTCATGATGTATACATGAACGCCGAGGGCAGAGCCTTCGGTAACGATCTTGTCCATCAGTTCATAGGTCATGCTGTGTTTGTGGCCATAGGTACCGGACCAGCATCCTACGCAGTGCTCGTTGCAGGCCATGGTCGGATCAAACAGAATCAGCCACGGAATCTCGCAATTGTATTTCTTGCGCATCTCGCGGACAGTCGTTGTTCCCTTAAAGAATGCTTCATAGCCCAGGTTCAGAATCATCGTCTTCAGAACGTTAGGATTGGTTTCATCTACAATTCTGTTCAGATACTTTATCCAGCGGCCGTTGTCACGGACATCCTGTTTTGCCTTCTCAACTCTCTTCGGATCGATGACATTGGAATAGCGCTTCTCGACTGCGTCGAACAGTTTAAGCCAGGTTTCTTTTCTCGCTTCTTCATCCTGCGCGTTATTTACTTTTTTCAGGAACCCATCGAGCAGAAGGCTCAATGCCTGACGCTCCGCTGCATGAGATAAATCTTTTAAAGCCATCGGAAAATCCTCCCTCTGTAATTAAATAAATCAAGGTCTAAAGGATAGACACCGGCTGATCATCCGTCAAACCAAATCGGTAAAAAGCTTTCAAACGCCTGTCAGACCCGGCCGTCCAATATAAAAAACAGCTGACAACTGTTTTTAACAACAATTAGGTATGATTGTCAAAAGTTCCGTATATCCGCCATCCGGGGATCACAGATAGCGCACCAGAATCTCAATTCCAGTTCCTACCAGCATGGCGCTGCTGCATCCGAAAACGGCTCTTCGGAAGCGGTATCCCTGATAATACCCGGAGTTAAGCCCCAGTACAACGGCGGCTGCGGTAGCGCACAGCACCGTAATGAAGCTGGAAGAAAATTTGAATTTCATAAAGCCGCTGCTCATGCCGGACAGACACGTGAAAGCCGCAAACGTCCAGCCTTCCCGGGCAATCCTTTTGTAATTGACTTCCTGCAGCCTTTCCTCAATCTCTTCTGTCTTCAAAGTCCGGTAAATCATGTAGGAACCAATGATCATGAGGATCAGCGCCGCCAGCACATACACCACATTGTGGTACACGGACGAATCGCGGAAGCGGATAAACAGCGGAACCTTCGTGGAGATTTCAAATCCCGCGCCAAAGGATACCAGCTGTCCGGCAAAAAATATAAGCAATACTATGAGCGTTTTTCCGGCATTCAGCACCTTCAGGTTCGAGCCCTCATACTCAGCTACCATGAACACATACATAGAAACTGCTGCGATAATGATAAGACATTCTAAGTAACTGGAAGTCATCCTAAATCTCCATCAACCATACATAAGACTACCGTTACACTATATCGGATGCCGGTGTCAATTGCAAAATACAACCTTTTGGCCATGTAACGGAAATTACGACATTCGATGCGGAATGTCGTAATTATAAAAAATATATAAATTTTTCATCCTTACAATCCATACAGATATTCAAAGATGGTCCTCAGCTTTGCAGCCTCCATCTGCCCGGGAGCGGATTCTTTTCCTGCCGCCGCGAAGCTGATACAGCTTCCCGTGAGTGCACCGGCCATCCGGCTGAGCTGCCCCTCCGCCCCCATGGACATGGTGATGATGGGGCGGTCCGCATACGCTTCATACATTTCGGAAGAAGCCTCCATCAGAGAAAGCACGTCCTGACGATTCTGCGGCATAACCGCCAGCTTGGAAATATCGCAGCCCGCCTCCTGCATGGTTCGAAGGCGCGAGATCATCACTTCCCGGGACGGCGTTTTCTGAAAGTCATGGCTAGAACCTACCACATAAATGCCTGCCCCGGTATCTGCATTTTCCTTACTGTCCATGCCCCGGTCCGTTCCATGGATTTCCTCAATCAGTTCTCTGATTTTGGCAGCGGCTTCCGAGTTCCGGAAGGAGGCTGGGGACCGTCCGCCGGTTCCATACAGGTTTTCTCCGGAATATCGGCGATACTGCTCATCGCCGGAAGACGCCGCAAAAAGTTCTACGTCCACCAGATCAACAAGCCCGGTGCCCGCCGCGGCCAGATTCAGCGCGCGATAATTCTCAAAGCTTCCCCGGAAGCATCCGCCTTCCCTCTGTGTCCGGACCGTAAAGAGCACGGGAATATCTCCCGCTGCCCGGCGAACCTGCGAAAGGACACGTTCGAGAATCTTCCTATAAATAAGGGCGCTGTTGTTTCCGGGCACTCCCCCGCCCGCACTCTGCGCTTCGTTCAGTTCACTCAGATAATCCGCGCGGTATTCCACCAGATCCCATATTCTTCCCGAAGATTGTTCCTGTGCCGTCATTTTGCCCAGAACCGCTCTCAGCTGTGTTTCATTTTCTGCGACGACAGGCACACAGATGCGGGGGCTTCCTGTTCCCAGCTGTACTCCGCGCACACGTATTGTTTTTTTATCCATCTGCTTAACCTTCTGCACTGCTTCTGTAAACACGATCACCTGATAACCCCGGACACCAGATGATGATAGCATGCACAGTAGCGCAGCCGCAAGTGTTGTGATAAACTAAAATCAATTATCACAGAACCAGCTTATGTTTTCATTCTTTTTTTCACCGGAGGTCTGTATGTCTGTACCAATTACGGGTCATACCCGTCTGGGCGGTCTGCTCGGCTCACCTGTCGCGCACAGCATATCGCCCATGATGCACAATGACAGCTTTGCTTTTCATAAGCTCGACTATGTTTACTTATGTTTCGATATCAGAGAAGATAAGCTCGGCACCACGATCCGGGCGCTTCGCGACATGAATACGTATGGATTTAACCTGACTATGCCGGATAAGACAGCCGTCATGGGATACCTGGATGAAATTTCCGTTGAGGCACGCCTCATCGGAGCTGTCAATACCGTTAAAAACCAGGATGGAAAACTGATCGGCTTCAATACCGACGGCGCCGGCTATATGCGCGCAGCCGCTGACTTTGGCGTGGATGTGACAGGCCGGGAACTGACTCTCATCGGTGCCGGAGGTGCCGCCAACGCGATTGCCGTGCAGTCAGCCCTCGACGGTGCAGCGTTCATTCATCTTGTCAGCCGCCGCGGCCGGTCCTGGGACCGTGCCCGGTCCCTGGTGGACAGGATCAATGAAAATACCGGCTGCCAGGCGGAGCTGATTGACCTGGAGGACTCCATTTGTCTTAAGAGCGCTCTTGAGCGAAGTGTTCTGCTTACCAATGCTACCAGCGCCGGAATGGCACCGGAAACCGATGTCACGCCGCTGAAGGACACCTCCCTTTTGTACCCGGAGCTTTTTGTCTCTGATGTTATTTATAATCCGCGAAAAACCCGCTTTCTTCGCGAAGCGCAGGAAGCCGGCTGCCGGACCTTCAACGGCCTTTACATGCTCCTGTATCAGGGCGAAAAAGCATTCAATATCTGGACAGGTCTCGACATGCCGGTGCAGATGATCCGGGAGCGGTACTTCAGCTGACGTACCGCAAAAAGGGCTGCTGCATCCGGATTTTTTCACACGGGTGCAGCAGCCCTTTTTAATTATAATTATACCATTCTTCTTTTATACCATGTCTTCGCCTGACGGCCGGTCTGTGTTCCGGCACTTTGTCAGCTTCTTCTGAGAAATTCCGGAATCTGAATGTCCTTCGTTTCCACCTTGCTTTCCGGTGCGTGAAGCCTGCCGGTTCCCTGCGCGCTCTTCGGTGCAGACGCCGGTTTGGAGGATGATGCCGGCCTGGTATTCCTCTGAAACGTATATCCGCTGTTGGCTGTATCCTGTCTCTGAAAACGAAAATCAGACCCGGCGGCGTGATGGGCTGCGGCGGCATTCTTCTTCTCCTCTTCCGGAGCGTTCATGTCTTCCAGCCCGGTTGCAATTACCGTAATGCTGCACTCGTCGGCATAGGTGTCATCATACATAGCGCCAAAGATGATGTTGGCGTCATCACCGGCCATCTCCTGTACATAGCTGGCGGCATCGTTCGCATCCATAAGGGAGATATCTCCGGAGATATTAATGATAACATGAGAAGCGCCCTCGATGGTTGTCTCAAGCAGCGGACTGGCAACTGCCTGCTTGACAGCTTCCATAGCCTTGTCATCGCCCTTGGCAGAACCAATGCCGATATGAGCAATTCCCTTATCCTTCATGACGGTCTGAACATCCGCAAAGTCAAGGTTGATCAGAGCCGGAACGTTGATAAGATCCGTGATTCCCTGTACGGCCTGCTCCAGAACCTCATCTGCCTTTTTGAGAGCTTCCGGCATCGTTGTCCGGCGGTCCACAATTTCAAGAAGCTTGTCATTCGGAATGACAATCAGTGTATCCACATTTTCCTTCAGGCGCTCGATACCCTGAATCGCATTGTTCATACGTACCTTCGCCTCGAACCGGAACGGCTTGGTTACAACGCCGACGGTCAGAATACCCATCTCCTTGGCAATTCCCGCGATCACCGGGGCCGCCCCTGTGCCGGTGCCGCCGCCCATTCCGCAGGTTACAAAAACCATATCTGCGCCCTGCAGAGCGTTCTTGATATCGTCCGTACTCTCCTCTGCTGCCTGCTGACCAACTTCAGGTTTTGCCCCGGCTCCAAGCCCTTTGGTAACCTTCTCACCGATCTGAATGGTTGTCGGCGCCTTGCAAAGCGCAAGTGCCTGTTTATCTGTGTTAACGCCGATGAACTCAACGCCGCCGATCGTATCGTCGACCATGCGGTTAACGGCATTATTACCGGCTCCGCCAACGCCCACGACAATAATTCTTGCCGCAGACTCATTCTCATTAGAAACAATCTCTAACACGGTATATCCTCCTTTTATGGCAATGGGGCGCAGCCAGCGGCGCCTTCCCCATGAGTAATTCCGGATCGCTCTTTTGCGGCGCGTATACCGGAAAAACTTACAATCCGATAACCTATATAATATAAGCAACCGTCTGAAATATCAAGTAGAATTTGCTTTCCTGTCCGGCAGAGCCTGAAGGAGAATCGGCGTGTTGTCCGGTCTGCCGGACAGGTAATTTTCTGCCGGATTCCTATTTACTGACCGTTCAGGTTGGCGCCGGTAGATGGATCAATGATGTTCCAGTAGGCATCCTTAATGTTGCCGTCTTCTGTAACGGTGCATCCGGAAATCACATTGCCGCTGCTGTCAACCACCTGTCCGTTCACGATTCTTGCATCATAATGAAGTGTACCGTTTGAGTCAAACGCCATGACGCCGGAGCCGGCTGTCAGCGTACTGGAATCGGACGTTTCATTCTGAGCCGCCGTATCCTGCTGAGTCGATGAATCGGCTGTCGTCTCCTGCGAAGCCTGGGTCTCCGCCGCCGTTTCGGAAGTTTGCCCCGTAACGGACGAGGTTCCCAGCGTATCATTGCCGCCGGCCGATGCGGACGTTTCTGTCTGATTGCTTTCCGTCGGCAAATTCAGCGTGATGACATTCTGGTAAGCATCCACCACATTGCCGTCCTCGTTCAGCGAACACCCGGAAATTGCATTTCCGGCACTGTCCACGACTGCTCCGTTGACCACCCGTGCATCGTTGTGAAGCACCCCGTTCGAATCGTAAACCTGGAAATACGTATCGTAATTCTGCAGGCTCGTGATATCCGTCTCGCCCTCCGTCTCGGATTCCGTTTCTTCCTCAAAGGTAATCGGCTCATCGCTTCCCGTGAACGCCGTCATGTTCAGCGTTCCCTTCTGATTTTTTACCTTCTCGTACAATGAAACGAGATTGGCAATCTTCTCCGACAAATACTCCGCCTGTCCAAGCTCAGCCTCGATATTGCCGATATAGAGCGTAATGTTGAGGTTGTCATCGAAATTCACTGTTTTAACATCCAGTTCCGAATCCGAAAGAATACCGCAAAGATCCAGCATATTCTTGCGCAGAGCCGTGTTGTCCATCGCCAGCTTCTGATAAAGTTCCGGAGAATCCATCATAATGCCGGTTACCAGCGGCATATCTTCCGGCTGGCTGTCCAGCAGCTTCAGAACAATTCCCTCATCATCAAAGCAGGCATACTGGCTGCTGTACTGAATGGTTCCGACCAGCGGCTTTTCTGTCACATTAATCCTCACGGAGGAAGGAGAAAGAATTTTTACCTGCACACTGTCCAGATAAGGCACCTCATTCTGTGCCTGCGCATTTCTGTACTTCCATCCGAGGTACAGTGTGTTGTGTGTCAGGCGGCTGTCCATCAGGTCTTTCTGAATCTGCTCCGCCGTAAATTGCTCGTTTCCTGACACCTCCACATGATGTATGTTAAAAACTCCGAACAGCACTGCCATCACGGCTGCCGCGATTATTATCACAATTATCAACGTGCGAAGGCCGGTGTGTCTGCGTGCCCTTCTTCTCATATCCTTTACCTCGGAAAAGTTATTTTTTCAGTCCGGAAGGCTGTTCACCATATCCTTGAACATCTTTCCGCGGACTTCATAATTCGGAAACATCCCCCAGCTCGCGCAGGCCGGGGAAAGAAGCACGGCATCCCCGCTGACTGCGTTCTTCACGCAGGTGTCGAAGCATTCCTCAAATGTATTGCAGAGGATGATATCTTCTTCGGGAAAACCGTTCTTAACCGCACACGCGGCAATATCTTCCTTCGTCTGGCCGATCAGGACCAGCTTTTTCACCTTCCCGCCGAACGCCCTGATCCAGTCATCATACTCGTTATGCTTGTCAAAGCCTCCTCCGATCAGAATGGTCGGACGGTCCATGGCTTCAATGCCTTTAATGGCAGCATCCGGGTTCGTCCCTTTTGAATCGTTGTAATAAACTACGCCTTTCTTCTGCGCTACAAATTCAATCCGATGTTCTACGGCCTTAAAACGGCAGATTACCCGGCGGATTTCCTCCAGCGGGACTCCATAGTCCATGGCCATAGCCGCCGCCGTCATGATATTTTCGTAATTGTGCAAACCAACCAGCGGCTGGTTTTTCACATTCACAACCTCCGTCACCTCTCCGTCCTTACGGAACTCAATGATACTGCCGTTCAGGCAGATCCCTTCCTCCAGAACACGGCGGGAGCTGAAGAAAATGACTCTTGTGTTTTTCAGATGTTCGCCAAAATCGCGAAGCACCTCATCTTCATAATTCAGAACAATAGCATCATCCATCGTCTGGTTTTCGGCGATACGTTCCTTGACCCGGATATATTCCTCCATCGTATGATGACGGTTCAGATGATCCGGTGTGATATTGGTAATCGCAGCAACTCTGGGATGAAACTGATCAATCGTTTCCAGCTGGAACGAACTGATTTCACACACAGAAACCGACTTGTCCGTCATACGAAAACACTCTTCCGTATATGGATTTCCGATATTTCCAACCGCGAAAGCCTGATCCGTCACCGGGCTGGTCCCGCATTTCGCATGCTCCTTCATGATTTCCCAGAGCAGCGTCGTCGTCGTTGTCTTTCCGTTGGTACCGGTGATCGCCAGAACCTTTCCCCGGCTGTGTTCATAGGCAAGCTCCACCTCTCCCCAGATGCGCACATTTTTCTTTTTCATGCGGACAACCTCCGGAATATCGGTCGGAACACCGGGACTGAGCACGGCCAGATCAAGGCTGTCCATCAGCTCATCGGACAGCTGCCCGATCACAATCTGTGCCCGGCTTCCCTTCGGAAGCTTCGAGCGCACATCCTCTTCGCTCACCTTCGTATTCCCATCATAGAGCACCACGCCGGCCCCTGCCTTTTCCAGCAGCGCATCCGCGCCGATCCCGCTGATGCCTGTGCCAAACACCAAAACCTTTTTCCCATTCAAGTTCATAGCTTATCAACCTCATCTGACCCGAATAAACGTCTGTACGATCAGTTGTTCTCCAGATCTTCCGCGGTCACGCCGTTCCACGACGTTCCGCGGTCACCGGTGCCGCTGTCATCCAGCTCCTGCGGCGGCGAAGCCATATCCGGGTTGTCCGCAACCGGATCCAGGTCATCCTTCTGTGCGGATGTGTCTGTAATATCAATAATGTTGCCGTAATAATCAACGACATTGCCGTCTTCATTGACGGTGCAGCCGTCCACCGGCTCCCCGCCGGAGCTTACAACGGTTCCGTCTTTGATGTAGCAGTTATAATAATAGTTTCCGTCAGAACCGTACACATTGAAGGTCTGCTTTCCGGAAGCATTGCCCTGCACCACATCGTCCTCCGTCAGCCCCAGAGAAGCGAGCAGCGTCTGGGTCACGTCTTCGGTCGGATAAAGACCGAGATACGGGAATACTTCCGTTGCAATTTCACGGAAAAGCACCTGCGGGTAGGAGCTGTCCGCCTGATCTTCCACGTTTGGCTCATCCACAATAACATAGATCAGGACCTGCGGATCGTCCATCGGGCAGGCTCCGATAAAGGATACCAGGTACTTTCCCTTTGCACGTTTGCCGGTTTCAGGATCAATTTTTTCTGCCGTTCCGGTTTTTCCGCCGGTCAGATAGCCGGGAACCTGTGATTTCTGTCCGGTACCTTTCTGAACCGCCGTTGTAATATACCGGCGTATCAGCGCTGAGTTGGCGGAGGAAACCGGCTGTTTCAGAAGAAGCGGCGTTACGGTTTTCTCAACCGTACCCTCTGAATCCTGTACCTGTTTAAGCACATGGGGCTGATAATAATAGCCGCCATTGATCGCCGCCGAGAAGGCGGCAGCCTCCTGCACCATGCTGCAGGTAAAGCCCTGTCCGAAGGAGCAGGTTGCCAGCTCTACCTCATGCATGGTATCCCTCGTATAAATGACACCGGTCGTCTCATTCGGAAGGTCAATACCCGTCCGGGATCCGAAACCGAACAGCTGCTGATAGGCTGTAAAATTCGATATCCCCATCTTCATGGCAATCTGCATCAGGGCATCGTTGCAGGAATTGACAATCGCATACTCCAGCGTCTCGTCCCCATGACCGTAAATATTATCACAGTTAATCCTTGTGTCGGTAATAAATTCATAGCCATCGCAGTAAAAATGTTCCCCGTCGGTTACCGCTCCGACCTGAAGGGCGGAAGCCACTGTGATCGGCTTAACAACAGACCCCGGCTCGTAACTGGAAGATACGCAAAAATTGCTCCAGCGCTCATTCAGCGCGTTGCTGTATTCCTCATCAGACATAGCCTTGATCTGTGCTCCGGTGTAGGTGTCCGTAAGATCATACGGATTATTCAGGTCGAATTCCGAGTTGGACGCCATGGACAGGATCTCCCCGTTATTGGGATTCATCACAAGGACAGCTACGTTTTTAGCGCCTTTGCCGTTTGACTCTTCATCGCCGTACTCTTCATCGAACTGTCGGATATGTTTTTCCACAATTTCCTGAACGTTCATATCCAGTGTAGCGGTCAGTTTTTTTCCGTGTTCCGGTTCAATCGTCTTCTTCTCGTACTCATCATCCGAATTCAGATACCCGTACGTCCGGCCGTTCGTCCCTTTCAGGAGGCTGTCGTAATAATTCTCTATACCGGCAATGCCATCTCCCGAATCATTGGAAAAGCCGATGACTTTGCTGGCCAGCGTACTGTACGGATAATCGCGGACATATTTTTCCTCAAACCAGATTCCCTGAATGTTGTTCCGCTCCCGGATTTCCTCATCACTCAGTTTTTTGTCTGAATCGGTGGAGACATAATCCTCCCACGCTTTTTTCTGTTCTTCGGAGATATTTTTCATCAGGATATGGTACTGGCTGTCGGCGGTTGTCTCATTCTGCAGACAGTTTCGCAGATCTGTCTCGTCAAGATCATAGACTTCCTTCAGTGCATGGATCGTCGGCTCGATGTAATCCTCATCCGAGTTTACGGCTCTGCAGTCCATGATAAGATTATACACCCGGTCGGATTTGGCGAGAATAACACCGTTCCGGTCAAGGATCTCGCCGCGGCGGTAGGGAATCGTCTGGCTGTCGTAGCTTTGCTGCGACAGCACCTGCTTGGCGTAGGTGTTCCCCTTCGTTGTGATAATATAGGTGATTCGCACCAGCAGAATAACTAGTGCCAATAAAACAAATGCAAATACAGCCAGAAGCTTTATTTGCATTTTGTGAGTAAATCTCTGTTTAGTTTTTCTTTTTCCTGCCAATGTTTTTCCTTCCGTTCATATCAGACACCGCCTTCTCACGGAATGTCCTGATACTGTGCGGCATAATCGCTCCCGGTCTCATCATAGGTAATGATCTGATCGGAACTGGCATACACCATGCCTAATTTATTCATGGCAACATCGCGAACCTCCTCGAGATTCACGGATGACATAATGCGGTTATATTCCGCATCATTTTCATGCTTCATATCATCCAGTGTTGCTGTCAGAGAAGTGTTCTTCTTCTGAAGCGCCGTGTAATTGGACTGAATCCTCAGATATCTTACGCACACAGTCACGCAGGCAACAGCCGCTGCCGCCAGAAAAGCGACGTAGGTAAGATTCATCTGAAGTGCCTTTTCACGGTTGGCACGCGTGTGTTCGCTCACGGAAGGCCGGCGCTGCGGCTGTGAAAGCGCGAGCGCGTTATTTCCGTTGATATATACCGTTTCTTCTCTGTACGAATCCCCGCGGCGCACGCTGCGGCGCGTTCCGGTTCTTCTACTGTTCTTTTCTGATGTTCTGCCTGCCTCTGCCATTATAACTATTTTCTTCCTTTTCCGCACCTGTTATTTTTCTTCGCTCGAAAACACGAAGTTTTGCACTCTGCGATCTCGGATTGGTCTCCATCTCCCCATCCGATGGAATAACCGGCTTTTTCGTGACCACAAAGCCTTTCGGTTTTTTTCCGCACACACATACCGGAAAATCCGGCGGGCATGTACATGGATGCTCATTTCTCCGAAAGCAATTCTTTACAATCCTGTCTTCCAGAGAATGGAATGTAATGACACAGATCCGCCCGCCTTCATCCAACAGGCCGATCATGTCATCCAGGGAATTTTCAAGAACATCGAGTTCATGATTGACCTCGATGCGGATTGCCTGAAAAGTCCTTTTGGCCGGGTGCCCCCCGACGTTTCTTGATTTTGCCGGGATCGATTCTTTTATAAGTTGAATTAACTCCCCAGTCTTTTCAATTTCATGATCCCTTCGCGCATTCACGATGTGCCTGGCAATGCTGTTTGCGTACCGTTCTTCCCCGTAATCGTGAATCACCCGGTACAGTTCCTCCACGGAATACGTATTCACAACATCACGGGCACTGAAAGTCTGGCGCTGATCCATCCGCATGTCCAGTAACGCATCCTCCCGGTAGGTAAACCCGCGGCTGGCGTCATCAAGCTGGTAGGAAGAGACCCCCAGGTCCAAAATGACTCCATCAACTGATGTAATTCCAATTTTTTCGAGTTCGGTTTTCATATTACAGTAATTGCTGTGAATAATCGTAACCTTGTCCCGAAACGGTGAAAGACGTTCGCCCGCAGCTGCAATGGCGGCAGCATCCTGATCGAAACCGATCAGTCTTCCCCTGTCGGACAGAAGGCTTGCAATCGCAAAGGAATGCCCTCCTCCTCCGAGCGTCCCGTCCACATAAATGCCGTCCGGCCGGATATTGAGATTTTCAATACATTCGTTCAGAAGAACCGGGGTATGATGAAACTCCATAGCTCCTCCTTATCAGATGTTCAGGCCGAGGCCTGACATCTGCTCGGCGATATCATCCATATCTCCGGCGTTTGTATTTTCAATCCATTTTTCCCTGCTCCAGATTTCAACTCTGTTCAGCATGCCTGTCAGAACAACATCTTTATCCAGACCCGCAAATTCTCTTAACGTTGCCGGTAAGAGAATCCTCCCCTGCTTGTCCAGCGTGCACGGCGTAGCTCCTGCGACAAAGAAACGCGTAAATTGTCTTGCGCCTTTCTGTGTAAGCGGAAGCGCCCTTAATTTTTCCTCGAACGCCTGCCATTCGTTTAGAGGAAACACAAATAAGCAGCCATCCAATCCCTTTGTAACAATAAATTCTTCGCCAAGATCCTCTCTGAATTTATTCGGGATGATCAGTCTGCCCTTCGAGTCCAATGTATGACTGTATTCACCCATGAACATCGATTGCGCCCTCTACGGATTTTGCAGTCTGTCCGTCCACGGTACCCACGGATGGGCCTTTGATGGACGGACGCCCCATAAATCACCACAAAAATCCACTTTCCTCCACTTACAAGTAAATAATAAGGCATAACTGAGGAAAGTTCAAGGTTAAAATGCAAAGCCTTTGGATAAATTAGCCTCCTGAAAATGTTTCCGGCACAAAAAAACAGGCGGTCCCAGCTGCCAAAAAGCGGATGAAATCTGCCTGTTTTCTGATAAAATTCCTATAATTTCCGTATTTTTTTGTGATCTTTGCGGCTCTGTTTTTTTGTAATCTCTGCGGCCGGTATTATTCCGTTTTTTTTGCCGCCGTCAGTTCAGTTCCGTCGCTGTCTCGCGCCGATACCCTTCCCACATTCCCGAATTTACATTCCAGGAGCGAAGTTCGGTGACAATCTTGTGGTAGAAAGCCTGTCCTCCATGCACAATATCATAGGTGCGGGCATCATCCCGCGCCTCCAGGTGGCGTCCAAAGCTGCAGGATTTTACATATTCCGGGCTGTAGGTATCGTACCCGCCGTCCGGCCAGAAAATATACAGCTTCGGGACCGCTTCCCCCTCGTTGGGCATGCGGCGCATTGCCAGAAGTTTCCTTCCTGTCTCCTCATAGCATGTGAACACATGGGCGTAGCGCCACACCGTGCGCGTGAAATCGGAAACGCGGAAAGCTCCCAGCCAGCTTTCATCCATCAGTGCCTCCTCATTCTTTTTCGAGATAATGAGGACAATCGGGAACCCGTTGGCCGGATCATCGATCGCCCGGTTAAGCTCTCCAAGCTGCTCCGGCTGCAGAATGCGCCGCCGGTTGAAGCAGCTGATGCCGGAAAACACCCCGACATTGTCGACAATCGCCTTGTAAAACCCGGGGTAGCTGAAGAACATGCCGGAATTCGGATTCTCCATGGTTTCATGCGCCGGCTCGGCGTAGCCGTTGTTTATCTTCACACCGATCCCGTTTTCCGGCACATCGCTGTTTGCCTCAAGGCAGGCTTCCGTGTACCAGATCCGCCCGGCGACTTCCATATCCAGATGACGCGCATGCATTTTGAAGCTCATGTTCGCCGGCTCGTATTCCACCGTTACATGATACCCCATGATGTCCCCTTTCCAGTTGGATATCTCCTGAGGCATGCTGCCGAAGAACGGGCTGAAACGCCCATACGCCCAGTTGTAGGCATATTCCGCACATTTTTGGAAAATCAGTTCCCGGCAGACCGGTTCCTCCAGGTGCAGCCGGCTTCCGTCCGCCACCGTTTTCATCTGGAACACCGCGTGCCGTTTCAGGGGCAGAAGTTCATAGCGGTGAGATTCTGCGGCAATGTCATCGCAGCCATCGTTATAAACATCTCTCTCCTTAAAGATTGCCTTCAGCTCCGGGTCGTGAAGTTTGTTGTCATTAATCGTGGCAATGATCGTATTTACATTGATCGGGATCTTGCGCGCGCCGCGGGCCGCCAGCATATTCACCAGATCCTTCTTTGAGGTCCGGTAAATCTGTTTTCCCAGGCTGGCGGAAGATTCCATCGCGCTCTTGTCCAGTACCCGGGCTACTTCCGGGTACAGCTCCGTGTCTTCCATCTTCAGGCGGAAATGGCAGCGAATCATGTCTACCCACTGTCCGCTCTTATAAAGCGCATGCCCCATATCCTCGAACAGCGTGACCATGGATTTATCGCACAGCTCCAGTGTCGCGAGAATACTGTTGAAATAGCGGGAGGAGCCGGGGAACTGAACCCACAGCTCCTCGCCCTTATAGCGCATGTCGTGCTCGATCTCATGCCAGCCCTCGAAGAACATCGTTTTGATCTGTATCTCGAAGGTCCTGTCAATATGCATGTCCCAGGTTTCCGGCGATATCTCCGCCGCCAGATATTCCGGCAGCTGAAATACACCGTTCAGCTTGATCGGCTTAAATTCATCGTCATTGCGCTCCGAGGTGGACCATTCCAGCAGATTGAACGTATTTTCCATCAGATGACGGCAGATCGACACATCGTCGTCAAAGTACAGATTGATGCGTACGCCGATCAGATCCTGCAGCCGGCGCTCATCTCCGTTCACCCCGTACTGCTTCAACTGAAATTTTTTTTCCATCGAGGCAGCCGTCTTGGTTCTGGAAAATACGCGGAAATAAAGGCCGCACTGTTCCAGGCGTTCGCTGATGATCGATTTAAGATCCTGCTCCACGACCGCCGGAACCCTTACTTTTTCACTTAATTCCTCCCGCGTATAAATAAGCGGCAGTGTCTTCCCGCTCTCATTTACCGTGTTATTCAGTTCACCCTGCATTCCATCCCCCGCTGATCGTCCTTGTCAGCCATAATACAGATTGCCGTACTGATCGTATACCTGCCCGGTGTTCGGGTCTGTCCAGGCAGCGTAGGAATCCCCGGAAGTCCCGGAAGACGTACTGCCCGTCCCCGAACTGTTATCCCCGGAAGACGTACTGCCCGTCCCCGAACTGTTATCTCCGTAAACCGTAATACCTCCGGACGTATCCGATGTTCCGGATGCATCGGAGGATGTGCCCTGCGAAGCTGCTGCGGACGCCGCGTCTGCTCCATTCTGCATGGACGCTTCCCCCTGGGTGGAGGCGGAAGTTCCGCCGTTCGCCGTCTCATTGATATACCCGGAATACGCAGACGCCTGATCCGGATATTTTTCAGAAAGCATGGTAAAATACTTATTTGCGTTCGTCATGTCTCCCTGATAGTAATAGGAAAAAGCAAGACACAGCAGTGCGTTGAAATAGCTCGAATTTGTTCCGTTTTCATCCGACTCGACCGCCTTTTTCAGCTGGTCAGCCGCCGTCTGATAATCGCCGCTCATGTAAGCCGTCGTTCCGGCCTGATAATACGTATTGAATAAGGTTACCGATACGCCGTTTTTCATGGTGTCGTACAGCGTTTTCGCGTTTCCGTCCAGCTTCCCCCCGTCGATGGCGGTTACCGCATTCGCTGCCGCCGACGTATCTCCGCTGATGTACGTGTTGGCCGCGGACAGAAGGTCTTCGTAACTTTTTACCTTCGCCAGGGCATCATCACGGTCGCTGTTGGCGTCCTCCACCTGGGATTTATAATTATCCATCTGATCCTGCAGATCGGAAAGCTGCACATTTCCGGATGCCATCTGAAGATTAGCGTCCGTCACCTTGCGGTTCGCTTCCTCGGAGATACTCTGCCGGGTAGCCGGTACCGCCATAAACCATACAATAGCCCCTCCGAGCAGTACGCCCAGGCCGATATTAATAAAGGTAGCCACCCGGGATGAGTCGCGGAAAGTGGTCGGCGTAATGATGGTTTCCGTCCCGCTCATGTAGCGCAGCGTCCCGCCGGCATGCGGATCCGTCATGGTGTCCGATGCTGCTCTTCTTCTGCCTCTTCCAAAGGAACTGCTCCGTCCGGTAACCTCCTCTATTTCGGTCAGATACCTCAGCGTATTCGTGTTCGTATTGTCGATCGCCAGCGCTTTTTTCAAAATCCTCCGCGCCTTTTCAAACTCATTGTGCTTCATGTACAAAAGAGCAAGCAGCTGCTGCGCTTTCACAAGCTTCGGATTCTGGGAAACCACCTTGCGAAGCTGCATCATTGCCATATCCTCATTGTTCTGGCGGCAGTACTCTATCGACTGATTGTACTTGCGGATGCTCTGATTGATCACATCCAGCTGATTTTTGCTATTCTGAAGCTCATTCAGATAACCGTTGGCCGGATTGTCGTGAGGCTGAAGGTTCTTGCTTATCACCCACTCGCTCAGCGCCTGTACCACCTCGCCGGTTTCATACCAGCAAAGGCCCAGCAGATTCCTGGCATCGGTATTTTCCTTATTAAACTTAAGGCTCTGCTGCAGGCAGGTAATCGCGCCGGACATATCCCGTACCTGGGCTTTCTCCAGTCCGCGGTTATAAAGAAGATTGGAAATCCTCCCGATCCGCTTCAGGAGTGTCACATCTGCGCCGCAGCCGGGGCAGTAGTCGATCTCCGCCAGCGGAGTATTGCAGTATATACATTTCATTTATTTTTCTTCTTTTCCTTTTCTTCTTTCAGCATTTCCTTGAGAATATCCGTCACATCCGTAAGATCACGGCTGTAAATGGCATCCTCCGCTTCGTTAACATCCATACTCGGATGGAATTTTTTCAGCTCTTCCTCATAATTTATCATTGTGTATCACACCTTTTCTCACGGGATGCCAGGTAAGCCTTGATTTCTCCAACCAGATACAGTGATCCGGCGCAGAACAGGATCCCGTCCTCCCCCTTCTGTTTCAACGCTATTTCAAACGCCGCATCCGCCGCCGGTTCCACACGAACCGGTGCCTTCGTCCAGTTTCGGAACAGCTCTGCAAATTTCTGTGCCGGAACATTCCGGCTGCCGCCGGCTGTCGTAACCGTGACAGCCTCAAACCGGGCCTGTGTGCAAAGTTCCCGAATCATCTCCTCATAGTTTTTATCCGATACAGCCGCAAAAAGCAGGCTGACGGGCCTTCGCTCCTGCATCACCTTCACCGTTTCCAGGAAACTCCGGATGCCGTCCGTATTGTGGGCTCCATCCAGAAATACGCCCGGAAGAACCTGCTCCATCCGTCCGCTCCATTTCGTCCGCTCCATAGCCTGCGCAATGAGTTCATCCGGAATAAGCTTGTCACGATCATATATCCGAAGGGCTGTCATGGCTGCAATGCAGTTCATCACCTGGTAATCCGCCGGGAACGGAACCGTCACAGACCTGTACTCATAATACCTATTGTTCAAAACAAAATCAATGCTTTTATCCGTCCGGCGGGTCGTCTGCGCCATCAGACGGTACACCGGAATGGCCAGGCAGTGAAGTTCCCGCGCCCTTCCGGCGATCACGGCGGCGGCTTCCCGGTTCATCGCATCATACACCACCGGAACTCCTTCCTTTAAAATACCGGCTTTCTCCGCCGCTATCTGCGAAATGGTATTTCCCAGATACTGCATGTGATCCAGGCTGATGGAAGTGATCACGCTCAGTTTCGGGTGCGCCACCGCACTCGTAGCGTCCAGGCGCCCGCCCAGCCCCGTCTCCATCACCAGCACATCAATCCCGGCGCGTTCGAACATCAGCATCCCCATGGCAAACAAAAATTCAAAATAGGCCGGATGCTGAAACCCTTCCTGCTCCATTTCTTCTACCGCCCGGCGCACGGTAAGGAACGAGTCCGTAAATTCCTCCCGGCTTACCATCCGGCGGTTAACCTGAAAGCGTTCGCGGATATCCGTCAGATGCGGAGATGTAAAAAGTCCGGTCTTTCTTCCGGATGCCTCCAGGGCAGACGCCATAAACGCGCACACAGAGCCTTTTCCGTTCGTGCCCGCCACATGGATGACCTCATACTTTTCCTCCGGATGTCCCAGCCTCCGGAGCAGTTCCACCGTATTGGAAAGCTCCGTCTTTTTTGTAAACCGGGGCACATCTTCCAGATACTCAACTGCCTTGTCATACGTCATTCTCTCCGTCATTTTCAGCATCCGTCCTTTAAAAAATACTGCTAACATCATATCCGTTTTCCAGAATAATGCAAGTACCGCCGGAAGGATGCCGGGAATATATTAAGAAATACTTAAGTATACTTTTGGAAAACCGGCGTCTTTCAGACACTTCTGATAATTGACACCTGAATAACCTCCATGATAAACTGAAATCATCCCAGGAGGAGATTAACGAATTTCAATCACGGTAATACTAATCACAGGAGGAAGAAGTTATGAAAAGAAGTGTAGTTGTATCGGCAGCTCTTGCCGGCGCAATGGTTTTCAGCTGCCTGACCGGCTTTGACAGCGCTGCAACGGCAGAGGATGTTTTTCAGAAATATGTGGAAGCATCCAAAGAAACCAAACAGGCAACCATGGACGTGACGTATAATGCATCGGCAGCTTTGAATGTTGAAACCTACGGATCCTTCGATATGGCTCTGTCCGGCTCCCTTAAAGAAGGAATGACCATGGATCCGCTTCAGCTGTACATGAACGGAAATATCACCGGTTCAGCCATGGGAACAACCGCGGACTATACGATGGAAATGTATATGGTTCCGGAAGATGACGGTTCAGAAAGTATTTACGTCGGCATGACGGATAACAGTGCATCCGGTGACAGTACCGAAGGTTCCACTGAGTCCGGCACGACCTGGGAGCATCAGTCCATTTCCGCAGAGGATATGAACAGTTTCAAGGCTTTAATGGACAATACGGAATTTTACAGCAGTCAGTCAGATAAGTTCACTCTTGCCTCTGAGCCGGTAACCGTAAACGGAAAGGAATGCTATGAACTGGCCGCAGACTTCAGCTGGGCGGATATCAAGGAACTGACCGGCAGCTACCTCAATTCCATCGCAGAAAAAACCGGCAGTGATGACGCTTCCAGCGATCTGGCAGATCTGCAGTCTGAGCTTTCCCAGGTAGATCCTTATCTTGGCGGACTGGTTCTTCATACCGCGATCGACATCGGAACCGATGATTACAAGGCTTACGCTATCCACCTGGATTTGAACAGCAGCGACTGGAGCGCCATCAACGAAATTCTTCCGTCTCTCCTCGGTCTTACCGATGATGAAGGCAAAGCGCCGTCGGCATCCCTCACGGTCAGCGATCTTTCCATGGATGGAACCTATGACTATGACAGTGCTGTAAGCTTCACGGTTCCCCAGGAAGCTCTGGATTCAGCAGTTACCAGCAGCAGCGAAGCCTTCAGCGAAGCAGAAGGTCTTTTATCCTCTCAGAGTGAATCAGCCGCCGGCTGACAGCAGGCTGTTTTCCGTCCGAACAATAAACTGAATAGCCGATAAGCAGAGAAAACCTGCCGTTTTCATTATTTGAAAACGGCAGGCCTTTTTATTTCCCCGAAAATCACCGGGGGTATTACAGCCTTCGGATTTCATTTTGCAGCATGGTTCCTACGGCATCCGCAAACTTATCCAGGGAGCGGATTCTGACAAAAGAATTGCCGTACATCTGATGAGCGTTCGCCACGCTCCCGTCTTCTCCCGTAAATACACACATCACGGTGATTCCCTGCATGCGTGCGGCGTGCACTTCCGCCGCTGTATCCTGCACGCCGGTCTCCGCCGCATAGTTTTTATACGAACCGCTGCCGGTTCTGACCTTGACCACATCGTTCGGCTTACAGTCCGAAAGAATAATCAGAATACGGTGATCCGCGTGGTTTTCCTTCATCCATCCGGCTGCCAGCCGCACCGCCAGTCCGTCCCGATTGGCTCCGGTTGTAAAGTAGCGGAAAATCTGCCGGTTTTGCGTCACTTCCCCGTAATCACGGAACAAATTAACAATCGTATAGCCGTTCAGGGAACAAAAAGAGTACACGCGCACCGGAATGCCGACGTTTGTCAGTGCCTGAGCGATCATATATCCCTGAGCGGACACGGTTTCCTGACGCCGGATCTGAGAGGTGGAGCTGTCCAGCAGCAGGTCCACGGTAATGTTTCCGGTATCTCCGGGCAGCACCTTGCAAAACACACGGTCGTCGTTCAGCATCGTCCCTCTCCAGACCCGCCGTGCGTCCAGTTTTCCAACCGGACTTTTCACCACGCTGTCATCCATGTGCATCAGCAGCGTGTTGCGAATCCGTTCGGTCAGCTTTTCGACTGCCAGCGTATAAACCCCGATCTTTGCCTCGTAGGCGGCTGTGTTTTTCTTTTCCTGCTCAATCGCGGTCTTTTTCATTTTACCGGCATAGCCCTTTTCAAGCATATCCGTTGTGTACTCACCGCGGGTGAAATGCAGCTTTACATCTGTATGATTGCCCTGGCAGTAATCCTTCTGCATTTTCAGCACGGTTTTATCCGTATATATGGATTTCCCGAAGAAGCTGGTAATGTACTCCTTCAGCCCTTCATCCGTCTGGGCACTGTAAGCGGCAAAGGCCACGCTCAGATGACTCTGGTCGAGCACCTCGCTCCCATATTCATCGGCATGCTCACCGTAGCCCATGGCCAGCGCCCGGACCGGCCCCATGGGCTGTCCGCCGCGCCGGCGCCTTTTATTTTTCAGGAAAATCAGCGGATGCAGACGGATCTGTGTTTTTCCGGTCTTCTGCTCCTTTTCCCCGGGCCGGCGGTAGCCGATATACTTTCTGAGTACCTTTTCTATCGCTGCAACAGCCTGATCGGTAGCCAGCTCCGGCCCCAGTTCAATATCCTCCAGCAGTTTCCGGTCCACCTCATCCGGAAGACCGCAGTCCTGCCCGAGTGAGCGGCGCAGATGCCCCTTCAGAATCGCTCCCGCCCGGTTGGAATTCAATCCTTCATCGTACACCACATATATTTCTCCCAGTCTCCGGCGGGCATACTCTCTTCGAAGATAAGGAAAAACCGGCCGCCTTTTCTTTTCTCTTTCATACACAGCATTTTCCAGTGCAATCCAGAACAGGCTTTCATACAGGCTCTGATTGACCGTTTCCTGAAAGGTTTCATAAAACAGCATCAGCTTCTGCCAGTCATAATTCCTGTGGATGGCTCCGACAATACTGTTCCAGTAAATATCTGCTTTTCCGCTCTCGTCGTACACGCGGAAACCGGCAGAAATGGAATAGTCCTGTGCGCCGTTCCAGATAAGGTTTGCCGCACGTTTCTTTTCAAATTCAGAAATTTCCATAATTTTATTTTTTGTTGGCTTTCCTGTTCCTGCTTCACCGGTCCGTAAAAATTTTCGCAGCACTCAGATCCCCGGGCAGCCGGACGGCAATCATGTCATTCACCAGCTGTCTCTCGAAATCATCAAAACACTTATTCACCAGACCGAGCCTCAGGGCGGAAACCGCGTTCAGGCCGCGGTAAATCAGTTTGACCGCCGCCAGAAGCCCGCGCAGATCCAGTGCCTTGGAGGATATCTCTCCTCCCTCGCATTTCTTACGGATCTCACTGAAAAGCTGTGCGAACTGACCGGCGTACTCCGGACGGATAGTGGGGAACTTGCTGATCATCAGCTTTTTAAGATCCTCCTCTGAAATCACCGGCATTTTAATAATCATAAAACGGGAAGCAAGGGCCTCGTTAATTTCCCTTGTCCCCGCATAGCCGTAATTCATGGTGCCGATAAACCGGGTTGCCGGGTGGAGCGTGATCCGCTCGTAGCCGGGCACATCAATAATCCGGCGGAAATCGAGTGTGGCATGCAGCACGGCCAGTGATTCATTTTTTGCCATGTTAATTTCGTCCAGAACGGCAAAACCGCCCTGCTCCGCGCACTGCAGAATCGGTCCCTTGCGCAGTGTCACTTCTCCGTTTTTGAATGTATCGGCTCCGATCAGGGTGGACGCATCAGTATTGATGTACAAAGAGACATCCCACTCCGGACGGCCGAAGGCCTGTGAAAGGCCTTCCGCCAGAACGTTTTTTCCGGTTGCCTTCGGCCCCGTCAGCAGCAGATTCTCGCCGGCCAGGATGGCGGAAATCGCGTCTTCCCAGACTTCTTTTCCGTAATAATTATACTCCTGGGGAGGAATACGCTTCTTATTCTCCGGGCTGAGCTCATATTCCTTCCGGAATTCCTCCACCTCGCCAAGCAGGTTCTCAGAAACTCCCTCCCGGCGCAAAAAATCCAATATATCCTTCATATCTGGTCTCCTGTTCCGCAAAAAACGCAACATAAAAATCTGCGAAAATCCGGGCAGGAAATTCCCGCCCGGATCTTTGAAACTTATTCATAAGACTGCCGTTTTCCCTTGAGCTGTCTGCCCGCGCAAGGAACCTCCGGAAGCATCCGGTCCGGCTGCCTTTCAGGCTGCCGCCTTCTGAAGGGATGCCTTTTTGTTTGTATTTATGACGCACACAGCCAGGTAAATCACTGTGAATACCGCCGCTACAGCGTAAGCTGCGTTCCAGCTCATCACCTCTCCGCCCTTTACCTGTGCCGGATTGTGGATGATGTAGGTACAGGTACAGAAAGCATAGAAGCCGGCCGGGATCAGCGGCATCCACATATATTTCTTCTTTCCGTGGATGCCCAGATAAGCTGTAATGCAGGCAAGTGCGAACAGAGAAATCATCTGATTTGCCCACGCGAAGTATCTCCAGAGGGTTGAAAAACCGTTGCTGTCCATCTTTGCCCAAACCAGGATCAGATAAACAAGAACGAATACCGGGATCGCCAGCCCCATTCTCTTCTTATTGCTGTCCTGACGAATGTGAAGGCTGTCTGCCAGTGTCAGCCGGAGGGCGCGAAGCGCGGTATCGCCGGAAGTAACCGGAAGAACAATGACGCCGATCAGAGCAACAAGACCTCCGACTCTTCCGAGTGCGTTCCTGCACAGAACACCAACTACGGAAGTGGCTGCGATTACATGATAGAAGCTGCCATTCTCCGCCTGGAAGAATCCGGCCTGAAGAACGCCGTCCTTTACGGCAGCCGCCTCGGTGGAAAGCTGCGCGAAGCTGGTTCCGATCATGGAAACACCGCCGTTGTCAGCGCCCAGATTGATCATAGCCATGGTTCCTGCCGCCCAGCACATAGCGATAAAGCCTTCCACAATCATCATGTTATAGAACGTCATGCGTCCTTCTTTTTCACTCTCAATGGTTCTGGAAATCAGCGCCGTCTGAGTGGAATGAAAACCGGAAAGAATACCGCAGGCGACGGTCAGGAAGAATACCGGAATGAAATGGCTGCCTGCAAACGGAGAAGCTCCGAAGTAACCTTTGAAATCAAATCCGGACACATTCATGACAGCCGTCGATCCATCGGTTCCAAGTGTGCCGCTTACCGTAGCGCCGACGGTATTCCAGCCGTCCCATACGTTGGTCAGCGGATAACCCTTGGCAAAAATGGCAATAAAAATGCCGACCGCGGTGAAAACAAGGATCAGACCGAAAACCGGGTAAACACGGCCGATAATCTTATCGATCGGGAATATCGTTGCAATCAGATAATATACAAAAATGCAGGAGTAAATCACCCAGGTGGAAACCGCGAAAGGTGAACCTGAAAAGCCGAGAACCTGTGTGGACAGAATGTCGCCCGGTGTGTAGATGAATACAGCGCCGACCAGCAGAAGAAGTATACACATAAAAATGTCATACAGAACGTAGACACTCTTGTTGGTGTAGTTCCGGATCATTTCCGGCATCTGGGTTCCGCCGTCACGGGTGCAGATCATACCGGACATATAGTCGTGCATGGATCCTCCGATGACATTGCCGATCGGGATCGCCAGAAGCGCAACCGGTCCGAACAAAATACCCTGAATCGGTCCGAGGATCGGTCCGGTACCTGCAATATTCAGCAGGTTGATCAGTGCATTCTTCCAGGTTTTCATTGGTACGTAATCAACGCCATCCTGCTTTGCATAAGCAGGTGTCTCACGGTCGTCCGGACCGAAGACAGTCTCGCAGAACTTTCCGTAGAGCGCACCGCCCACGAAAAGGATTGCAAGTCCGATGATGAATGTTAACATGTTCCTTTTCTCCTTTTCTATATATTTCTGAATGTCGTACGTCTGATCCTGGCGCAAAAAGACGGTTCAAAGTCAGAAAAAAGCAGACTGGGAACGTAATATTTCCGGCTTTCAGCATCATTTTGCTTAATAAAATCAAGTCACGGGACACTCAAAATATGAACCTATCTTAATACTTCATTCAGATGATATCAACAAAAATTTTATCTTTTTTTTATTTTTTATCAAATAAATCTACGTTTGCGCCTTTTCAGGCATAAAAAATTGTTAACTTCCAGATATTTTAAACCTAAATGCCTCGAGGCGCCTATTACAGGCGCCTCGAAACTGTTTGTTCACACTTCGTCCGACACTGAATTGATGAAATCCATGATGTCTTCGTATGATCGTTTGCTCTTGGTGAAGGCTTTAATGAGTTCATCTGTCTGAAGTGCTTTTCTCTTATCCAGCAGCACTTTCAGGTTGTCCGTAGCTTCATCATACAAGTGCTTTCGCTTGATCACCACTTCCTGTGCCGCCTCGATCTGGCTATTCAGAAGTTCCAATCCGTTCCGTCTTTTAGCGCCTGCCATCTCCAGCCCCTCCCTTTATCATTGCCTTTTTTAATTCTCCGCTGATCCACTCGGCGCGGTATTCTATGTTCTTCTCTGTCATTCCAAACGCATTCAGGATCTTTTTTTGTGTAGCTGTTACCGCGTGATCCAGCCGGTATATATTATCTGTTTGTCTTGTCAGTTCTATTTTCTCCAGTTCCTTGATTGCCGCGGGAACTGTCATGTAGTTCGGCTTTTTCCCGAGCCGGGTCATCTCGTCCAGCAAGGATGTATAGATCTTGTTTCGGATGATCAGTGCCACAAACTCTACGAAGATTTTTGCTGAAGTAGATTCCGTTGACTGTGTCCTCATACTCTTGTCGCCAAGATAACTCTTATCCCCCCGAAACGCTTTCTCTGAGAAATCCCTGCTTTTATAGAGGTGAAGAGCCTCTTTTGCAGTCATTTTATCTGACGTGACAATGACAAAGTATCCGCACAGGTCAATCTCTCTTTCTGTGACAGCTGTTTTTTCTTCCGCCATCAGGAAGATTTTCCCGGTCTTGTCATAATGAAGGTAAAAATACTTTGAATATTTCGGGCCAAAGCTGATCTCCTCATCCTGATGCTCAGCCATATACTTTTTCATTTTTTTCAGATCGTCCTCGAACAGGAGTCTTTGGGACGCTTCTTTGGAAATATTATGATAGAGGTGGAAATATCTCTCTTTTTCGTCTGTTTCATATAGTTTTCGTTTGATGGTTTTCCCATATACGCCAAATCCATCCATGTCGCAGACTCTCTTGTTTTCAAAGGACCCTTTGTGTTCCAGGATAAGAGAGGATACCAGGTCTGCCATTCCTTTGACCATGATCACGAAACTGTATCCACATTTATCCATGTGTTCGATGTTCTGCTTACTGAAATATCCCCTGTCCAGTATAAAGCCGACTTTCTTATATCCATATCCTTCTGCTTTATTGAGCATCATCTTAAGCTGCGAAACATCTACAATGCTTCCCGGATATTTCTCATAAAAGAGCGGCTCTCTGTTACACACATCATATCCGACAGCATAGTTGAATACTGGAAACCCTACATCTACTTTAGGCTTTCCGTACTCTACAAACTCGACATCTCCTGCCTCACTGTTCTTGTTGGTAGAATCATAGGAAATATATACCTTCTCACGGCCGCTTCGTTTTCCATTCCACTCGTTCAGAAAGCCCGCACTCTGGTCTGCAGTAATCGATGACAAGAAATCAGAAACCGTGGAATCACTGTAGACTTTCATATCTTTGGTGAACAGCGGATGATTATAGGCATAATCCGGGTAATACTGACCGGCATTGTCCTCTGCGACGATTGTATATGTCGCCAGGTCCAGGAAAAGGCCAAGGTCGCGCTCGTTGAAATACATTCCGAGGGCCTCATCAAGTTTGTACTCTGTGATGATCTTCCGTATGACAATGAAAGCCCCTGCACGCAGGCAGCTGCTCCTCTTTGTCCTGAAATCAGAAATCGGAAGATCTGTATTCGGAAAAAAGGAAAGGAATTTTTCATTAGGACAAATCTTTGTTCTGTCTTCCGACAGCTTTCCGATCGTAACGCGTTTTGGATAAGTCATCTTCCTGTCACTGTCATACACTCGATCGATTTCATACTTGACATAGGTTGTTTCGCCATGTTTTTCATAGACGAATTTCCCGTTTGATTCCGGTAAATCTATCCAAAAGCTGTAGTACATAGGCCCTCCTCTATTAGGCTTAATTAAACCTATATAGAGTATAGCACAAAGCCCGTATTTTGGCAAGAAAATTCCGCAAAAATACGGGCTTTTATCAGCTCTTTATTGCTTTTTTTATACGTATAGGTTTAATAATTATGGAAGTCAACAAAAATACTCCTCAGTTTTGCCTGAAGAGTATTCACACCATCCGCTGTCAGCGGTAATCCGTAACCAGAAACAGCGGTTTTACCGTATGAACCTTCACATACTCATCTCCGCCCAGCTGCACGGTGTTATCCATCTTTTTCAGATCTTCCTTCAGCACCGCAAGAGCCTGAGCGTTCATCTCCGCCCGGCCTTCACGGATGATCCGCTCCATCATGTCCAGCACATACGGATGTGCATACTCGGCCGGAACAGGGAAATCGCCGGCTCCCTTCAGCGAATGTTTCATGCTGTCCAGAGCATGATCATACTGCCGGCCGGCCGCTTTCCGGTTCCTTCCCGGCGTCGGAAGAATGCCGCTGTTGATCATCAGGAAGATGGCGGCAATGCCCATCAGCGCCAGAATAATTCCGGGCGAACGGTTCTGCCGCCGTCCGAGGATCATAAACCCCGCCGTAAGACATACCGCGCCGGCCGCGAGGATGAGAGCGGTGATCCGCTGGTATCCCGGCCGGATCAGGTCCATCGAGCGCTTAAACCGTGCCGCCTGAGCGAGATTTTTATACAGCTTCGGCCTCATCTCCAGAAGCTCCCGCGCATTCGAAAGATCCCGCACACAGGCGGCTGCCTGCCGGGTAAGCTGCGCGCTTAGTATTCTGTCTTCCTCCGCCCTCTTTGCAGCCTCCTCCTGCTCGCTCTTTTCACTCAGAAGCGGGATTTCGGGATGTTCCCGGCGAAGCTGGGCAAACATCTTGTCGGAATCGGTGATGTATTTGAAATAGCACGCCTTCTCCTGCGCGCCGTCATACTGAAAAACAATGTACAGAACGGGCGTCAGAAATGCCTTGCCGCTGCCCTTGCTGACGGCGACGCGCTGATAGATCCTTTCCACATTCTCATACGGAATATAGAATGAGCGCGGCATCATTCTGGACGGCACATATACCGCCTTCCGTCCCAGCCCGCACTGATCATATTTTTTGCAGACCTTCCTGTCATTTTTTATTTCTTCCGCTGTAAGCGTTCCCCTTCCAAGCGGTTTACAAGCCATGCTGCATCCTCCGATTCTTCAGCTGTTTGTTACACTGCTGTTCCACAGGCATCCGGTCCTGCCAGATCCGCTGCTTTCCCGCCGGTGCCTCCGCTCAGGTCAGGAAATCCTTCAGTCTCTTGCTGCGGGACGGATGACGCAGCTTACGCAGCGCCTTTGCTTCGATCTGGCGGATACGCTCACGCGTCACGTTAAATTCCTCTCCAACCTCCTCCAGTGTTCTCGCACGTCCGTCCTCCAGGCCGAAACGAAGAACGATAACCTGCCGTTCGCGGTCGGTCAGCGAATCCAGCGCCGAATTCAGTTCCTCGCGCAGCATGGAGAATGCCGCTGAATCGGCCGGGGAGGTTGTCTTTTCGTCCTCGATGAAATCCCCCAGGTGACTGTCATCCTCCTCACCGATCGGTGTATCCAGGGATACCGGATCACGGGAAATTTTCAGCACTTCCTGAACACGGGATACCGGAACGCCCAGGCGGTCCGCTACCTCTTCCGGAGTGGGTTCACGCCCCAGCTCCTGCAGCAGCTGGCGGGTCATGCGCAGTGTCTTGTTGATTGTTTCCACCATATGCACCGGAACACGGATGGTACGGCCGGTGTCGGCAATGCCTCTTGTGATCGCCTGGCGGATCCACCATGTCGCGTACGTTGAAAACTTGTAGCCCTTGGTGTAGTCAAACTTATCCACCGCCTTCATCAGCCCCATATTTCCCTCCTGGATCAGATCCAGAAACGGCATGCCGCGTCCGACGTATTTTTTGGCAATGCTGACCACCAGCCGGAGGTTGGCCTCCGTCAGCTTCTTTTTCGCTTCCTGATCGCCCTGCTCCACCCGTTTCGCCAGCTCCACTTCCTCTTCACTGGTCAGCAGCGGAACATTGCCGATCTCCTTCAGGTACATGCGAACCGGATCCTCGGTACTGACACCGTCCAGAATATCCGCGTCATTGATGATCTCGACTTCTTCCTCTTCCTCCGCGCTGATGTCAATGTCATCATCGGCCTCCAGCACCAGATCGTCGCTGTCATCCATCGCTTTTTCCTGAAGAATGTCAATATTTTTCTTCTCCATATATTCGTAGATATGATCCATGTCCTCTTCCGAAAGATCGACCCCCTCGAAAACCTTGGTTATCTCATCGTACTCCAGCGTGTTCTTTTTCTTTCTGGCGCTCTCCGCCAGTGCAGAAAGTTTTCTCAGAAACAGTTCCTGTGATTCGTCCATCGATTGTTCTCCTCTCCAGGTATACGCAGCTAACTGCCCGCTCTCCTTACTATTATCAGGTGGCCGGGCTTTCCTCCGGCAGCTCCTGCCCCTTCACGGTAATGACGGGGCCGCCGTGTTTTTCTATGTAATCCCGTGTGATCTCTACTCCGCCGATATTTTTATCCTTGGGAATTTCATACATGATATCCAGCATAAATTCCTCAATGATCGACCGCAGAGCCCGGGCTCCGGTTTTCTTTTCCAGTGCTTCGTCCGCAATATCGTACAGCGCATCCTCATCGAAGGTAAGTTTAACCCCGTCCAGCCCGAGGAGCTTCTGATACTGCTTCAATATCGCATTTTTCGGTTCCCTCAGGATGCGTACCATCATGTCCCGGTCCGGATTCCGAAGCGTACAGATGACCGGCAGCCGGCCGATGAATTCCGGGATCATTCCGTACGCGCGGATATCGTCCGTGGTTACATGGGATAAAATGTCCGGATCCCGGTCGTACTGATCCTTCAGGTCAGAGCAGAAACCCATCAGGGAATGCCGGCTCAGGCGCTCCTTAATAATATCTTCCAGCCCGGGGAATGCTCCTCCGCAGATAAACAAAATATTCCGCGTATTGATGGTAACCATCGGAACCATGGCATTCTTGCTCGTTGCTCCGACCGGCACCTCCACGTCCGCTCCCTCCAGAAGCTTCAGCAATCCCTGCTGCACGGACTCACCGTTCACATCCCGCTGGTTCGCGTTGTTTTTCCGTGCAATCTTATCGATCTCATCGATAAAGACGATCCCCTGCTCACATTTTTCAACATCGTTATCCGCCGCTTCCAGCAGTTTGGAAATGACGCTCTCGATATCATCGCCAATATATCCGGCCTCGGTCAGTGATGTCGCATCACTGATTGCCAGCGGGACGTTCAGGATCTTCGCGAGTGTGCGGACCAGATAGGTTTTTCCGCATCCGGTAGGACCGATCATCAGGATATTCGACTTGTCTATCTCAATGTCATCCATCGTATTCGTATAAACACGCTTGTAGTGATTATAGACGGCGACGGAAATAACCTTTTTGGCATACTCCTGACCAATCACGTACTCATCAAGGGCAGCCTTGATTTTATGAGGCGCGGGAACACTATGTATATCGAACACCGGCTTCGCCTTCTTGTCCGGCTGTTTCTGACGAACCTTCTGCTGCTGTGCAAACGGCCCTGCGTCAAACAGCGGAATATTGTGCATATTCAGAAGTTCCTGCATGCCCGGCATGCCCGGACTATTCAGCATGTTCTTCATCTGCGGCGAATTCATGGCATCCATGGATTTTTGCAGACAGTCCACGCACACGGCAATATTGCCGGGGAGCACCAGCATCTTTCCGGCCTGGCTCTGCGTCCGGTGACATACGGCGCAGATCTGCTCATATTTTATTTTTTTCCTGTTCTCATCCTCGCGGTGATCTTCCAGGCTTCCTCTTTCACTGCCGTTCTTTTCATCATCTGACATCTTCATCGGCTCCTTTATTCCAGAATGACTCGTTGGCGGTACATATCCGGATCATGCTTCCGGGCAGCTTCCTGTAGTTTTTTCCCAGCAGGTATCCTGCATATTTGCATATGCACAGATGAATAAACCCGGGGATTTCACACGCTCTCCTCATCCGGAACAATTCCTTTATAACCGTTTTTACGTAGGTCATGCCCTCATTTTCAGAAGAAACGGACGCAAATACTTCCGGATGCATGGCCTGGGAAACGCCAAGGTCGAAATTCCTGTGAAACTGCTGCGCCCCGGTATATTCATGCGTATGAAACACCCGCGCATCCGCCCGGTAGACAACGGCATAGCCGTGTTCAATCAGCTTCGAAGCAAAAATCATATCCTCGTTAAATATGGTGTGTTTGTCAAACCCGCCCAGCTTATCATAGATATCTTTCCGGTAAGCCGCACATACATTGGAACAAAAAAATGTTTTCACCCCGTACTGCGGCATATCCTTCTTCGTCTTTTTCACTGTTTCCGGTCCGTAGTTATACCGGCGGGTCAGTTTTTCCAGGGCGCTGCTGTCCCGGCGGGCAAGCTGCCGGGCGTACACGGCGGCGGTATCCTCATCGTCAAATCCGCGCGTCATATTCTCCAGCAGGCAGCGGTCCGCCGGAACCGCATCCTGCGTCATAAAGACCAGAAGATCCGTACCGGCCATACGCGCCGCCAGATCACGGGTTCCGCCGTGGTCAAACTCATCTTCGGAAATATGGATAACCTCCGCCTCCGGAATATCAGCTGTATCCTCCGGATGAAAATATTTCTCGCCTGTATTTATGATCAAAATTCGTTCCGGAGGTACCGTCTGTACGTGAATCCGACGGACCAGTTCTCTGAATTTATCATCCGGGTGAAAGGTCAGTATTATCACTGTAATGGTAAGCGCCTTCATCTGCCCTCCTCCGGCCCCAGCCGTTCTCAGCGTCCGCCCGGCGGACAATCATCCCGTATCGTTTGTCCGCGTCAGCTTACAGAAGAGATTCCCGTATCGTTGATAATGGTCTGGCTTATTTCCTGCACCGTATCGGACGGCTGGTAACCTTCCTGTCCGTAAAGGAAACTGTGAAGTTTGGATACATTGTCCGCCAGCGTTACCGGAACTACGATATCCGCGCCGTTCGACAGGGTGGTGAAAGCCGTCTCGTACGGAAAGCCGGTTTCGTTGCCTTCCTCCAGCTTAAAGCTGCCGGCTGATGTCGCCAGGGAGAGAATATCCGTGTTGCTCATACTGGTATAAATGTACGGCAGCATGGTATTCACAATCGATGCCAGCGTGGTAACACCCTGGTTCTTTGCCTTCTCAAAGCACTGGGTCAGAACCGTTCTCTGGCGCTCCGTACGCTTGAAATCCCATCCCTCCGTATAACGGATCCGGCAGTACGCCAGCGCCTGAATACCGGAAAGATGCACATCACCGGAGGCTGTCAGCGGCGTATAGTCAACACCGGTTACCTGTTTGTTTTCCACGCAGTACCCGTTAATCAGCTCCATCTCCTGATCGGTTATGTTCAGGTCAACTCCGCCGACCAGATCAACGGCCTTGATCACAGCTGCAAAATCAACCGTGACAAAGTCCTCAATGTCAAGATCCAGGTTCTTATTCAGCATGTTCACGGACTGTTCCGCCCCGCCGACCGAATAGCACTCGGTTGCCTTGCGGTAATTTCCGTCCGTGTTGTCAAGATACGTGTCACGGTATACCGATACCAGTTTAATTTCCTTTGTCGCATTGTTGATCGAACAAACCATGATGGTATCGCTGTTGGTTCCGCTCCTGATGTTTCCGTCGCGTGAATCGACGCCGTAAAGGGCAATATCCCGATAGCCGGTATTGCTGACACCGCTGTTGGTCAGAATATTCTTCAGTGTCGTCCGGTCCATTCTTCCGAGTTCTATAAATATAAATGCAAAGACAGCCAGCACGATAGCCAGAAGAATACCAACCACGATGGGCCATTTCTTTTTCTTTTTTCTTCTGGGTTCCCTGTAATACTGCGGCCCGCGGTAAACCCCATGTTCCCGGTCGTAGCGGCCGTTCTCACGGCCGTACATTCTGCCATTGTAGCGGTACGGACTATTCTCGTCAGCATACCGTCCATCCTCCGGCCGGCTCCGGCGATACTGTCCATCCCGGCTGTACCGGGGATCCCGACCGTACTGTCCATCCCGGCTGTACTGTTCTCCCCGGCTGTACCGGGGATCCCGGCCGTACTGTCCATCCCGGCTGTACTGCTCTCCCCGGCTGTACCGGGGATCCCGTTCGGAATAATAATCCTCCTGGCGATAATAGCCGCTCTCACTGAACTCCTGCTGACGGATCTCTTCCTTATCCTCTTTTTTTCCCATAATTCTCCATCCCACGATGCGGTCCTGCTGCAGCAGTAGGCCGCTCAATAAGCGTTCTTATTAATAAATCCCTTAAAAATCGTCAGAAACAGTATCTTAAAATCAAATCCGAGCGTCCAGTTTTCAATGTAGTAAATATCGTACTCGATCCTTTTCTGAATCGAGGTATTTCCGCGGTAGCCGTTTACCTGCGCCCAGCCGGTCATACCCGGCCGAACCTGATGCTTGATCATATAGCGCGGGATCTCCTCGCGGAACTTTTCAACATACTGCGGACGCTCCGGCCGCGGTCCGATCAGGCTCATATCTCCCTTAAGCACGTTGATCAGCTGCGGCATTTCATCAATACTCGTCTTCCGGATGAATTTACCGACCTTCGTCACGCGCGGATCATTGCGTACCGTCCAGCCTTTCTTCTCATTTTCCTCCGTCTGCACCTCCATCGAGCGGAACTTGTACATCTGAAACTCCTTATTATGAAGTCCCACCCGAATCTGCTTGAAAATCAGCGGTCCCGGCGACGTTGCCTTGATGGCGATGACGGTGCCCAGCATGACCGGTGAAAACAGAATCAGGGCGAACAGGGATCCGACGATGTCTATGATCCGCTTGATGATGATATTAAACGTATCCGTCAGCGGTACATGCCGGATATTGATGACCGGCAGTCCGAGCAGATCCTCTGTGTACGGGCGTGTCGGGATAATCGTGCCGTAATCCGGAATAAATTTGGTATGCACCCCGGATTTTTCGCAGGCGGCGACGATGGAGCGCAGCTTGTAATATTCCTCCAGACTCAGGGTAATGGCGATCTCGTCCTGCATATGCTCCGAAAGTATCTTTTCAAGATCTCCGGTACGGCCGATCACGCTGATTCCCTTATACTCCGTCCCAACTCCGTAGTTGTCGTCGAGAATGCCATTGATTTTATACCCCCACTGCGGATTTTCCACAACACGGTCAATAAAACTTTCCGCCGCCCTGCTGTATCCGACCAGGATCATATGGCGCTGGTTCATGCCCTTGCGGCGGAGTTTTCGCAGCATTCCGCGCAGGAGATTTCTTTCCAGAACCGTAAGGAAGATATTTACCAGCGTAAACATGACCAGCATACGTCTGGAAACATCCGTAATGTGCATCATGTACATGCCGGCAATAAAGATAAGAACTGCCAGCATATTCGCTGAGAAAACCCGGCCGGCTTCCGATCTGCGTCCGCGAATGCGCTCCGACTCATACAGCTTGAACATAGAGTACAGAACAACCAGCATCGGAATGAAGATGATCAGCGCCATCATGTACGTCTGCATGGAAAAACGCCCGATGATTTTGGGTGCGATCAATTTAAACTGAATGTTCCATGCAAGCACATAGGACAGGACAATTGTGATCACATCCAGCAGCAGCTGCATGCGCGCAAAATATTTTTCGTTATCCCTTATCAATTCTGCTCCTTCAGTCCATCAGACGCCTGAACGTATTCACCCAAAGCTCTGCCTGGATCTGTATATAATGCACCATGTGCTCCGGCCTGAATTTAACTTTTTTATTGCCGCCCGTGCAGCACAGGGCAAACCCATCCCTCAGTCCCGTCCGATACTCTTTCCCGAAGCCCCGGACGGTGAAAAATATTGCCTTTGCTGTAAAGCCGGCTGTCAGAAACGGTAAATTCAAAAGGATCTGAAAGACCGGCATGTTCTTATAAATAATATAAATGCTGTTTCTGGCGGAAAGAGTGACCTTAAACGGATTGTACCGGGAACCGGAAGAGCCGCTTCCGTAATGAAGCACCTGCGCTCCCGGGGCGTAGATGTTCCGGTATCCCAGAATTTTCGCACGCCATCCAATATCAATATCCTCCAGATAAGCAAACTGGCTTTCATCAAACAGTCCGGTCTGTTCCATCATGCTCCGCCGGTACACAGCTGCCCCGGCGCAGGCGGCGAAAACATCCCCGGGCTTTGCGAACCGGTGGTGATTCTCGCCTTTTCCCATGGTAAAGGCCCATCCGAGAGAACAGTAATAATCCCCTGAATCGTCAATCAGATTCGGCTTGTCCATCCGCCGCATCATAGCGCCGGCAGAAAAAGCATGGGGATGCGCATCCAGCGCCGCGATCATTTCGCCAACAAAATGTTTTCCGGCGGCCGTATCATTGTTCAGCAAAATCACGTAGGGCTCCGTACTTCTCCGGATCCCCTCATTCACTGCAAAGCAGAAACCGGTATTCTCCTTCAGGCGGATCAGCTCCACCTCCGGATATTTGTCTTCCACATACTCCGCACTTCCATCCGTTGAACCATTGTCCACCAGGATCGTACGAAAATCCCGGCACTCCTGCCGCCGCAGGGAGTCCAGGACGCCATGCAGGAATTTGAGGCCATTCAGATTCGGGATAATTACAACAGCTTTCGGCATATCCATCACACTCCTGTATCAGACTGATTTCATATGAGCCCCGCTTCGCAGTGAATAATTCCATTTGGTCAGAGAAAGATTTTTATTATAGTAAGGATCCCCCTTTTTCAGGAGTTTTTCCCACTTTGTCCTCATCAGCTCGATTTCGCTCTGGAAACGGCGGACCTTTTCTTTGCTGTCCTCCGTCCCCCGGCTTTTCGATTCATAATGATACAGTTCGGCGTACGGAGTAAATACAACCTTCTGTCCGCTCTCATTAATTCTCAGGCACAGATCAACGTCATTAAAAGCTACCGACAGCCGTTCGTCAAACCCCTGCACGTTCTCGAACACGGATCGCTTTATCATCACACACGCAGCCGTAACTGCGGAAAGATCCTGGCACAGATCAGCCTTATGCAGGTACCCCGAATGCGATCGCTTCATATCCACAAACAGGCTGCCGGCAATCCCGCCGATCCCCACCACGATGCCGGCGCTCTGCACCGTATCATTCGGATAATACAGCCTGGCACCCGCTGCCCCGGTTCCCGGCCGCTGGCAAAGTCCCAGCAGCTCCTCCATCCAGTCCGGCGTGATTACTTCCGTATCATTATTCAAAAAAAGAAGATACGTACCGTGCGCCGCACGCACTGCGAAATTGTTGATCGCGGAATAATTAAATCCCTTATCCCACGTAAGCACACGGATACGGTTGTCGGTGCCGCCGGGGTTCACCGGCCTGCCGTCAATCTGACTGTAATAATCAAAAATCTCCGAATCCGTGCTGTTGTTCTCAACCACCAGGATTTCAAAATTCCGGTAGGTACTGCGCGTCAGCACGCTGTTCAGGCATTTTTCCAGCGTGGCCTTTTCATTCCGGTTCGGAATAATAATGGAAACCAGTTCCTCCTTTTGCACCGGATACCGGACCCTGTAAAACCCGAAGTCCTTCTTAAGGCTAACCTCGCCGGGACAGCCGATCCTCTTCAGGTGATCCTCAATCGCCCTCTTCCCTGCCTCATACGCGTACATCTTGCTCATGGGGTTATCCGCAGTTGAAGACGGCGACGTACGCCAGTGATATAAAATTTCGGGAACATGTCCTACCTGCTTCTCCCCCGCCGCCTCCGCCGCGCGGAAAATCAGATCATAATCCTGAGCCCCGTTATAATCTCCGCTCACACCGCCAATCCTGTCAAACAGTTCCTTTTTCATGCACAGAAAATGGCAGATATAATTATTCGAGCATAAAAGATCCGGATTGAAATCCGGCTTCAGATTCGGCTGAAAATGTATTTTCCCATCCGTATCAATTTTATCCTCATCGGAATAAACCATCAGAATACCGGGATGGTCCTTCAGAAACAGCGCAACTTCAAACAGAGCGGCCGGTGAAAGCAGATCATCGTGATCCAGAAAACAGATCCAGCTGCCGGAAGCCATCGCGGCTGCGGCATTTGTATTCTGCGCTATCCCGGCATTCTCCGAAAGATGCCGGCAGACGATCCTTTCGTCCAGCTGCGCGAACTTTCGGGCTGTACTGAGCGTAGCCGGACTTGTTCCCGCATCCGCCAGACAAAGCTGCCAGAACGGATACGTCTGTCCCCGAACCGACTCAATCATCCCGCTAAGCACCGGCTCCGGCGTATTGAACAGCGGAACCGCAATGCTGAAGACCACCGGATCCTTCCAGCGGACCCTCCGCTGCGCTTCCAGTTCCTGCTGCGAAGGCTTATACTCCTCATACCAGGGCCCGTACGGAACCTCCTCCGGTTCCATCCTCTCCTGCAGCCGGGCGGCGAACTCCTTCAGCCCGAAATGCTTCAGATACTTAAGCCCCTTTATAATATTGTAAGGTGTCAGTTTACGAGACATAATCCAATTCCACACAAAAACGAACCTGCCGCGCCTTCCGTCCCGATGCGCGGTCCCATGGTGTGCCCGCGGTCCGCAACCGGCGGTCAGTTAAACCCCGGATACGTACGTATGCAGTCCGCCACATACTCGGCGTCCTTCATATCCAGATTATAAAACATCGGCAGGCGCATCAGGCGCTCGCTCTCCTTCGTCGTATACCTGTCCTCTCCGTGGAACCGGCCAAACCGCTTCCCGGCATCGGACGTATGCAGCGGAATGTAATGGAACACCGCGCACACTCCTTTGGAGCGCAGATACCGGATCAGGTCCGTGCGGACCTCCAGATCCTTAACTTTGATAAAATACATATGCGCGTTGTGATGCGCGTACTCCGGAACAACCGGCTGTTCAATCAGTCCGCGGTCCGCCAGGCTCTTCAGGGCTTCATTGTAGAAGTTGTAGATGGCATGACGCTTTTTGTCAATCTTATCTGCCTCCTCCAGCTCCGCATACAGATAGGCTGCGTTCATATCACTGGGAAGATAGGAAGACCCGTAATTTACCCACGTATACTTATCAATCTGCCCGCGGAAAAACTTGCTTCGGTTTGTCCCTTTTTCACGCAGAATTTCCGCCGGCTCCTGATAGCGGTCGTCATTGAAAACAATGGCTCCGCCCTCACCCATGGAATAATTCTTGGTTTCATGGAAGCTGTAGCAGCCGAAATCGCCGATGGTACCGAGGGCGCGGCCTTTATAGAAAGCATTCACACCCTGAGCTGCATCCTCCACCACCTTCAGATTATGGCGCTTCGCGATGTCCATGATGGTATCCATCTCGCAGGCAACGCCGGCATAGTGGACAGGAACAATCGCCTTTGTTTTATCGGTAATGGCGTCCTCAATAAGGCGCTCGTCCATGTTCATCGTCTCCGGATGAATGTCAACAAACACGCAGGTTGCACCGCGAAGTACGAAGGCATCCGCCGTTGACACGAACGTATAGCTCGGCATGATTACTTCATCCCCCGGACGAATATCCGAAAGATACGACGCCATTTCCAGCGCGGATGTGCAGCTGGTCGTCAAAAGGACATGGTTCGCCTTAAAATGCTCACACATCCATGCGGAACACTTTCGGGTAAACTCTCCGTCGCCGCACAGCTTGTGGTTATTGACAGCCTGCTGTATATATTCCAATTCCTTACCAACAAACGGTGGTCTGTTAAAATCAATCATTTCAATACCCCCATTCCCCCAAGAGCATACACTAAAATTCCGACCAGTATTATCGCTATCCCGAGAAGCCGGCGCCTGCTGATCTTTTCCCTCAGCATAAACACTCCGAAAACCGGGATAAAAATATAACTGGTAGATTCGATTACCGGTGACAGTGAATATGGCACTACCTTTAACGCATACATCGTCAGCAGCGTTGAAACCAGAAAAATGACATACGCCCCGATGACAATCGGGTTAAGATATTCCTTCAGCCTGCTCTCATGTTTTCTGTTCGCTGCGGTTTTCAGCATTACCTGTGCAAAAGACGAAATCAGCACAGAGAAAAACCAGATCAGAACATGAACCATCATCGTTTTAGTCATTCTCGCTCACCCCCACCACAATTCCGGCAAGTATGATCAACGACCCGATGACCTTCCATACATTCAGCTCCTCGTGAAAAAAAGCAACCGCCCAGATCAGCGAGTAAATAATCGTGACCGGTTTATTTGTAAAGGCAAATGTAAGGGACATGTGCTTGAGAACCTGCTGCCATACCAGCGCGAACAGGAAGGTAACCAGCAGGACAAGGCCGTAATACAGGCACCATCTCACAGAGAGAAAATCCGACTGTCCGGCCTTCTTTGAAGCAACTCCGGCCAGCGAGTTGATAATCAGGCTGACGTGCAGTATGAGAAACCACTTCAGAGGCACTTCCAGCTGCTTCTTCTGCTGCTCATTCATTTTAATGGTATTGGTATCCTTTTTTTTCATGAATCCATCTCTTCCGTTCCTGCGCACAGGGCGCAAAAAAGTACAGTACCTCGAATTATAGCATCACGTCAAGTAAACCGCAAGGCATGCCCTGCGGTTTACTTGATTATTACGTATAAAATTGTCTGAAATTCAGCGTCTGAGCGAAAAATCATTGTTATCCAGCGTAAGATTTGGATTGTAGTAGGGATCCCCGTTTTTCAGGATAGACGGCCACCGCTTCAGAAAAATATCCGCTTCCTGATTGAAGCGTGCGATCTTCTCCGGCGTATCCTCCATCCCTCTCGACCTGGATTCGTAGTGATAAAGCTCTGCATACGGACAATACACAACCAGATATCCGGCTTTTCGGACGCTCAGACAGAAATCAACATCGTTGAAGGCGACCTTCAGTTCCTCATTGAAACCGCCAACCGTCTCAAATACCGGGCGCTTCACCATCATGCAGGCTGCCGTTACCGCGGAAAGATCACTCTGACAGATAATCCGTGAGAAGTAGCCGTTCGCGCTGCGGGGGAAATTCTGGAATGCGTGTCCGGCAATTCCGCCGAACCCGATAATTACACCGGCATGCTGTACGGTGTCATCCGGATAAAAAAGCCGTGCGCCGGCTGCGCCGACTTCCGGCCGCAGGCACGGTCCGAGCATTTGTTCAATCCAGTCCGGAGCAATCACTTCCGTATCATTATTCAGGAAAAGAAGATACTCTCCCTTCGCATTCGCTGCGCCGAAATTATTAATTCTGGAATAATTAAATTCATAATTCCAGTAAAGCGTGCGGAAATTGGAATACTGCTGTTCCATACTGCGGTAATACTCAAACGTCCCCTCCTCCACGCTGTTGTTCTCCACAACAATCAGCTCATACGCAGGATACGTTGTTTTTTCACGGATGGAACGGATACATTTGTCCAGATCCGGAATATGATCCTTGTTCGGAATGATAATGGATACGAGCGGTTTTTTTTCGGGCATGATGTACTGTACCCGGTACAGGCCCGGATACTCACCCATTTCCACCCGGGCATCTATTCCGACACGGTCAAAATGCGCCTGAACCGCCCGCTTCCCGGCTTCGAACGCATAGCGCTTGCTGGCCGGATTCTCCGAAGTCGAACCCCTGTGTGTCCGCCAGTGGTACAGCGCCCTTGGAATGTGGCAGATCTTCTCTGCCTTTTCCACACAGCGCAGCGTAAAATCATAATCCTGCGCTCCGTCAAACTCCGGCCGCATCGGCCCGACCTTATCAAAAAGAGACCGGCTGACCGCCGTCAGATGGCAGATATAATTCATACTGCACAGCAGATCCATATTGAAATCCGGCTTAAAGTGCGGTTCTGAAAATGTCTTTCCGTCGTAGCTGACCTTATCCTCGTCGCTGTAAATAAAATCGGCGTCCGGCTGGACATTGATCAGCTTTACAATCTCATAGAGTGCATCCCGCGCGATCAGATCGTCATGATCCATAAAAACAATATACCGCCCGCTGCTGATGGATAGAGCGGCGTTGGTGTTCCCGGAAATTCCCAGCTTCTGCGCGGAAGAAACAATATGAATTTTCCGGTTCCGGGCAAACGAATTCAGAATATCCTTCAGCGGAGACGGATCTCCGCTCCCATCGGACAGACAAAGCTCCCAGTTGTGGTACGTCTGCGCTTCCACCGACGCAATCATCTCCTGCAGAAACTGCGGATCGGTCTTGTACAGCGGCACCACAATGCTGATCAGCGGTGAATCCGGGAAGGACATCTTCTCCTCCGCCTCCAGCACCTCTTTCCCCGGTTCATGCTCCCTGCGCCAGAAATTATAATTGCTTTTCGAACCGGAACCTTTTTCCTTCAGTTTTTCGAATATGCGCAGAAACGTCATGTGCAACCCGTTCCGCTCATAATAGGCTTTTGCCTTGCGCAGGACAGACATGCGGCTGCCGCTGATGTTGCGCTGCCCGGCGCGAAGATCAAAATGCCAGCTCTTTTTCTGTCCGTCAGCTGCTACAATCAGTGTAATCCTGCGGCCTGCCGGCTTTTTAAACTGAACGTCAAAGCCAAACCGGACCTTATTCGGGTCCTCAATCTCCCCAAGTTCCGGGTAATCCTCGATCACGTCCTGTCGGTAAATCCATTCCACCGATGACTTCAGCTTTTCACCATGACAATCCAGAACCTGAATCCGGCAGGGTGAATTGCCGACCGCCCATCCTCCAATGTGCACCGTCTCTCCGTCATCCTGCCAGGTCTCCAGATAGACATCCGGCATGCGGCGTTCCTTCTCCATCTGCCTGCGGGAAAGTTTCAGGACACGTCTGTGCTTTCCGTCCAGGTCCTGGTAAACGCAAAGCTTTCGGAATAGCTTTCCGTCCTCGGGCAGCGTAATCCACAGATCATACTCCCGGTCGATATTTTCGGCGCCCAGTCCGCGGGCAAAATATTTCTGCCGCACCGTCAGACTTTCACGCACGCCCACGTGAAGATCAAGCTCCGTGTTATCCGCAAAGGCTCTCATCCGGCTTCCGGCAATCGAATTTCCCTGAAAATACCCCTGTACCACATAGACTCCGGGATCGCTCCGATGGAAGCGGGACAGGGTCACTTTAAAAATCCTTTCCATATTCTTTTGTCTCCTCGCTTCCAGCTCTTGAAAGACGAATTGCGGTTTTCTGTTTCCTTTCTGTATTTTTCGTTTACCATAGTGTGAAGGGCGCGCGATTTACAGAGAAATTTGCATTATAGTAAGGATCTCCGGCATCCACCGTCCCGCCCCAGCGCTCACGGAAGTGCTTTACTTCTTTCTCAAAGCGTTCCTTCTTCTGCGGTGTATCCTCATATCCCCGGGACTTTGATTCATAGTGATACCACAGGGAGAACGGAGTCATGATATTATAATATCCTGCTTTTCTTACTTTAAGGCAAAAATCTATGTCATTCAGGGCTACGGCAAAGCTTTCATCGAAGCCGCCGGCTTCATTATAAACATCCCGGCGCACCATCAGGCAGGCGGCTGTGACCGCCGACCAGTTTCCGACAATCTGCGCCCGGAGCATCCATCCCAGGTCATCGCGCTTATAGCCGGAGAACACGTGCCCGGCAAAACCGCCGAATCCGAGCACGACACCGGCATGCTGAACCGTATCATCCCCGTAAAGAAGTTTTGCCCCCACGCACCCGCTTTCCTTCTGCATGCACAGCCCCAGCATCTCACGGATGGAACCCGGTTCAATCAGCTTTGTATCATTATTTAAAAACAGAAGATAATCGCCGCGGGCTTCCCGGACCCCGCAATTATTGATGGAAGAATAATTAAATCCCTTCTCCTTCCACTCAATTACCCGTACATTCGGAAATTCCGCAGTAATCTTTTTATAATAATCCGATGTTTCCGGATCCGTGCTGTTATTTTCGACGACTACAATCTCGAGGTTCTTATAATCGCTGACTGTTTCAATCGAACGTATGCAGCGGTCCAGATCGTCCCGGTGATCCTTGTTCGGAATGATAACCGAAACCAGCGGATCGTTCGGGGTATCGTAAATAACATGGTTCATGCCCCAGTACTGCTTCATTATCTCCGCATGCCCCCTTCGGCCGGTCCGCCTCAGATGATCATCAATCGCCCTGCGCCCTGCCTCATACGCATACAGCTTGCTCTCCGGGTTCTGGGCCGTTGAATTCTGATGCATCCTCCAGTAATACAGTACCTTCGGAATGTGCTCAATTCTGTTCGCTTTTTCTGTCACGCGGAAGATAAGATCATAATCCTGCGCACCGTCGTATTCCTTCCGGAAACCGCCGGCCGCGCGGAAAAGTTCCGCACGAACCGCCAGAAAATGTGTAATGTAATTGTGCGACCGCAGCAAATCCGGTGAAAAATCCGGCTTCAGGTTCGGGTCAAAATGATTTTTCCCGTCCATGCTGAGCTTATCTTCATCCGTATAGACAACATCGGCATCCGTGCAGCAGATACGCTGCGCCATCTCAAACAAAGCGTTCGACGCAAGCACATCATCGTGATCCATCAGTGCAATGTAATTACCATCCGCCAGCACGGCCGCAGCGTTTGTATTCTCTGAGATTCCCCGGTTTTCATTCAGAAACCGGACGCAGATCCTCGGATCGGAGGCATATTCCCGAAGGATGTCCGCCAGTTTTTCATTTCGGCGGACAGCCCCGTCTGCATTCTTCGTAACGCTCGCATCGGCAATGCAAAGCTGCCAGTCGGAATAGGACTGTGCCTTCACACTTTCCACCGCCGCCCTCAGATATTCCTCCGGCGTATTATAGACCGGCATCAGAATACTGAATTTAATCTTCTGCGGAAGGCGGCAGATACGCTCCGCCGCCAGTTCTTCCGCGGATGCCGTATGTTCCCCGAACCAGCGCTGATAGCGGACATCCGCCGCCGGCTCCTTCTTTCTGGCATTTTTTATCGCTTTCGCACGAATCGTCACAAAATTACGCGCACTGCGGACCTTTTCCACGGCCCGGAACGCTTTCGTAGCGCGCTGCGCGTCCAGCTGAGACCGGACCTTCGCAAGCTCGGATAAGAGCGCGTCATGCTCCTCCCGCATCTTTTCAATATCGTTGATCCGGTCACTCAGATACAAAAGTTCAAACACCCCGGCAACGGTAATTTCGTCCGCCCGCTCCAGCTCCCCGTGCAAGAGATACGCCGGATCATACGACCAGAACTCATCGTACCCGTCCCGGCTAAAACCGTGGACCGGTTCAAAGCGCACGCTGACGGTGCTGTAAACCGCGTCAATACGGATCCGGCACAGGTGATTGCTGCACGGATCCCAGCGGATAAAGCGGGGATGCCCCAGCTGCGCCGGGAAAATACGGAATGTAAAGCTTCCGTCCGCTCTGACCTCCAGCTTTCTGGAGACACTTTTCTCCTCGCTGAAGCTGCCGGTATTCCCGTAATAAATTCTGCTGGAATAATACCGGGTGCCGGCATCTTCATTCGCTCCGGTCAGTTCATTCAGTTCCCGGTATCCGGGCGTCACCGAGGTGTAAAGATCCCGCAAAGCTACATGTTTCCCGTTCACCCACGCCTGAAACCGGCTCTCCATCCGGGAAAAAAGGTCCTGCTCTTCGTCCGAAAACCCCTGCGCACGCAAAAATACGCTGCTGTCCTCTTCCCCGGCGGCCTGTGCCAGGAAATAGTGCCATACCCGGTACAGGACAAAGCGAACCGGAACCGGGAAATCAAACGTCCATTCGTAATCGATCAGGTTCCAGGAACCATCCGGCAGAATGACAATGTTTTCCGCTGTCATGTCAATGTCCGTCACGGGAAGCGTCCGGTCCCTGCGCGGATAGCCCTGCATGCCGAATATTTCTGTAAACGGCTCTGTCACGCAAAAGTCTTTCTGCGCCCTGTCCCCGATCTTGTCCGTCAGCGTCCGGACAGCGCGCACCGCCTCCGGCTTTTTCCCGGAATGCCACAGCGCGGATGCCTCATCAAGGAGCGTGTGTCCTCCCTTCAGAAATTCAAAAACCGGTTTTCCATCCTCAGAAATAACCCGGTTAACGCAAATTCCGCTGTCTGCCCACAGCTTCGAAAGCGTTGATTCATGCCTTACAATGGAGGCGGCATGCTCTTTTCCTTCCGGATAGCATGCTTCCTTGCAAACCGCATACGTTCCTTCGGCATTCCTCAGGATGTCTGTGCGAATGGCAAGACGGCGGCTCCTTTCGTTCGAAAATTTACTGTAAACCGGGAAAATACCCGTATCTTTCCGCAGTTCTCCGTTTTCTTCCGAAACAGTATCCCCGGCGCCCAGCACCACAAGATAGGAATTCGAAAAAAGCGGAAACTGTCCGCTCTGTATCAGTGAATCAAAAACCTTCGGTTCATCAAAGAGAACCAGTCGTTCGCGGTCAAAATTCCAAACCTTTATCGGAAGATCTCCTTTTTTCGGAAGATAGTCATCCGACCAGATGACTGACGGCAGCTTATAATCCGGGTAGGGGTAATAAAATTTCCGTTTTTTCAGGCCGCACCGGTCAAAAATTTCCTCCAGCTCCGGACGGCTGAATGTCCGCACACCCGGATCCTCCGGATAATTCTCCAGACCGTCAAACAGCTTTCCTGTATGATCTTCCCGCGCTCCGGCCCAGTATTTAAGTCCCAGCCGGTTTTCGATCGCAATCACCAGTCTCCCGCCCGGTTTCAGAAGTGTCTTTATCTGGTTCAGAAATTCCTCGTATGGTTTGTCGGAACCTATGTAAGAGCGCGCATATTCAAAAACTCCGATCAGCGTAATCCAGTCGTATTTCTCAGGAAGATTTTTCCCGATATCCTGAAAATTTCCAACAAAAATAGAAATATTGTCCTGATTCCGATGGCGGTACGCATTCACCAGGCTTCTTTTTTTCGAAAGGTCAATACAGGTCACCGTACCGGCCCGGCGGGCAAGTGCACCGGTCACAGCTCCGCAGCCGCTCCCGATTTCCAGAACATGGTCCCCCGCACCGATCGGGAGTGCGCTCACGATGTTTTCGCGCACATTTGACATGTGATAAATGACAGCCCAGTCCTTTTCGCGGGCGATGACCTCATTAAGCTCTTCTTCCGGCGTCGTCTGCGCAATATGCAGCAGCTTATCCTCAACCTCGCCGTCCGAATAAAGATCACTCCCCGGATACCAGGTATAATCCAGGGTCACACAGCCAACCTTTTCTTTCATTACAGCACTCCCCATGTTTAGTTCAGCAGTTCTACCACCGAATTTGTATCATAGAAACCGACGGTATTCTTCACCGAGACAATTGTCAGATTGCAGGCTTCATACAGCCGGTGATGGACCACAAAATCCACCCCGTTGTATCCTGTGCAGCCAAAGGAAAGCATATATTCGCCGCCCTGCATGTCCATCTTCTGCTTAAACGAAATCTCCTGAATGTCCCCTTTCTTCATCGCCTTGACCGAGACCTTCTCAAACAGGCTGTTTGTCCCGGTAATTTCGGTTCCCTTCAGATTCGTAATCGTAAACGCATAAATCGGATCGTCCACCCGCGCAAAAAATTTCACACGCATCAGGATGGTGCACACGGTCCCCTTCTCAATCGTGTTGGAAGAGCGGCCGTCCGCATCAAGAATATTGAAATCCGTGATTTGCGCAATACCGTCCCCATATTCGTTGATTTCCGGGTTGATCTCAAAAGCTCTGGTCCAGATGTTTTTTTCACCCTCCGGGATATCGGAAACTGCATCCCGGATGGACGGTGCATTTTTCCGGGCTTCCAGCGTGTTCAGATCAAGCTGGCCGACCAGCAGTTTTTTATACAGGTCCACCATCTTTTTCGGTTCGCCTTCCGCCAGTTTTACACCCTTATTGAGCAGAATAACCCGGTCGCAGTATTTATTCACAGCCCCCAGATCGTGGCTGACAAACAGGATCGTCTTCCCGTTGTTCTTAAACTCTTCAAATTTGCGGTAGCATTTCGACTGAAAAAAGACATCGCCTACCGAAAGAGCCTCATCTACAATTAAAATTTCCGGGTCAATGTTGATGGCCAGAGCAAAGGCAAGGCGTACAAACATACCGCTGGAATACGTCTTTACCGGCTGATTTACAAATTCCCCGATGTCCGCAAAATCCAGGATCTGCTGCAGCCGCGCATCGATTTCCTCTTTTGAAAATCCGAGCATGGTGCCGTTCAGATACACGTTCTCAATGCCCGTATATTCCATATTAAATCCGGCCCCCAGCTCCAGCAGCGCACTGATTCGTCCGTTCACATCGATATCGCCGCTCGTCTGACTCAGAACACCGGTTATAATCTTCAGAATCGTCGATTTTCCGGAACCGTTCGTTCCGATAATGCCGACCGTCTCGCCTCTTCGGACGTCAAAGCTGACGTCGTTCAGCGCATAAAGGTTCGTAGACAGTGTCTTTTTTTTCGAAAGCCCCAGTGATTCTATGAACCGGTCGCGGTTGCGCTTATAGAGTTTGTAAACCTTACTCAGATGGCGGACGGAAATGGCCGTATCACTGTCCATATCTCTCACCGCCGCTTTTATTTCTTCACTCATTCGAATTCCTCAGGATGATTACAATACATCTGCGAAGTGAACCTTCAGTTTCTTGAACACAATGCGTCCGATCCAGAAAAACAGGGCCGTCACCGCCCAGAAATACAGGGTAAGGAACGGCCTTTCCCAGAACCATACCTTGTTGATCATTGAATCGCGGTACCCCTCCACGATGTAGTACATCGGATTAGCCTTAAAAATATAGATCAACGGTCCCTTAATGTTCAGATCCTCAAAATTCCACATGATCGGTGTCATCCAGACGCCGACCTGCAGGACAATATTGATAATCTGAGTCAGATCGCGGAAGAAAATATCAACGGCGCTTGTAAAATAACACAGCCCCAGCACCATGATGAACATGGCCGCCGAGTAATAAAGGATCTGGATTACCGTCAGCCCCGGGAAATATCCCATCAGCGTATAGATGAGCACAAGCACGGCCATAAAAAACAGATGGACGTACAAGGAAGAACAGAGTTTGACGATCGGCAGCACATCAATGTTAAATACAACCTTTTTCACAAGATAGCTGTACTCGATCAGAGAGGTGGTGCCGCTGTTCAGCGCATCCTGAAAGAAAAACCATGGGATCAGCCCTGCGATCAGCCACAGCACATACGGCACATCCCGCACCCGGCCCGCACGGAGCGTTGAAAAAACGAACCAGTAAACAAAAATAGTTACTACCGGCTGAACGAACGCCCAGAAAATCCCAAGATAGGATCCGGCATATTTGGTCTTAAAGTCATTTTTTGAAAGCCTCGAAATCAGAACCAGGACGCTTTTTTTGCTGTCCGTTCCGGCGGCATCTCTTTCCTTCTGCATATACTTTCCTTATACTGCTGCCCCGCCGGCAATGCCGGCAGGAAAATTTCCTGCCGGATGGCCGGGCAATGATCAGTCACATATTTGAATATTTGAACAAACCGCAGATGGCATAAATCAGAAAATGCCATGTGCTGCCCAGCGGGCTGAACCCGGCATACCGATAAACCCAGTATGTCATGCGGGCGGATTTCCATTTGCTGCCCGATTTGCTTCCTGCGCTCTGCCGGTAATACAGCAGCGGCTCGTTTATTCCGGCCGCGCTTCCGTATTTTTTCAATACTTTCAGCCATGTAATATAATCCTCATGGCTGTCTTCATGCTCCATGGGAAATTCTCTGGCGGCCGATGTGCGGATCAGTACCGAAGAACAATTAATCACATTCGACCGCAGAAGGGAACGATACGTGATTTTCTCCCGCACGCCGATCTGAAGTCCCGTGTGTGTGCCGTCCGCATTTAATATCTCCCGCCCGGTACAGCAAAGCACACACCCGCTCTCCCGAAGGACCGTCATCTGCTCCTTCAGTTTGCCCTCCGCCCAGTAATCATCCGAATCCAGAAAAGCAATATAGTTTCCCTTCGCCATGGAAACAGCCCGGTTGCGGCTTCCTGCCGCGCCGAGATTTCTGTCATTGCGGACATAGCGAACCCGCTTGTCCGCAGCGGCATATGCCTTTACCTTCTGAGCTGTCGAATCCGTGGAGCAGTCGTCCACAACAATAAGCTCCAGCGGGACTTTCTGAACAAGCACCGAATCGATCGCCTGCGTGATCGTCTTTTCACTGTTCCAGGCTGGCATGCAGACGGAAATAAGCTCCTTGTCTCCGGCCCGCTCCGGATGGAGAGTATCCATATTTTCCGACGCGGTTTTCTGCCACTTTTCAACGCCCTCCGTATTATCCTTCTGGAAGACAACCTTGACGGTCGCCGCAATCAGCTGCATATCCAGAATAAAGGAATAATTTTCAATATAGGTAAGATCGAGCTTCAGCTTGTCGTAGGGCTTTGTGTTATATTTTCCGTACACCTGGGCGTACCCGGTCAGCCCGGCTTTCACCTTCAGGCGGAACGCAAATTCCGGAATCTCCTTTTCATATTCTGCCGCAATCTCCGGGCGTTCCGGGCGCGGTCCGACAATGGACATATCTCCCTTCAGAATATTGATAAACTGTGGGATTTCGTCAAAGTGGATCCGGCGGATGACGCGCCCTACCGGTGTGATGCGGCTGTCATCCTTCATCGCCAGCCGCGCTCCCGCCTTTTCAGAATCCACGCGCATGCTGCGGAATTTTATAATCTGAAAAACTTTTCCATTCAGCGTAAGGCGCGGCTGTCTGTAAAATACCGGCCCGCCGTCATACAGTTTAATCAGGAGGGCAATAATTGCAAACGCAGGAGAAAACAGGATCAGAAAAAGGACAGAAAGTAGTATATCAAAAAGGCGCTTGAAAAAAGCCTGTTCCACCGTCAGTCCGGCATTGCGGAAAAGGAGAAGCGGCGTATCAAACATATTAATGGTCTCCGAGCTCATCACCATGATGTCGGAGATTTTCGGGCTGCAATAGCAGCGGATGTTATTGGCAAAACAGTACTTGAGCAGCACATTCCTCTCATGCGCCGGGAGATCCCCCAGAATAACGCTCTCGTAGTGAGGAATTCTTTCCATAATATAATCAAGTCCGCTGTTCAGTGGCACCGTCTCACTGACAATGTATTTATCCTTTCTGGAGGAGAGGTCTTTTTTCAGCCGTTCCGGACTGTTCCGGTCATAGATGAGGATTGTCTGCCGCGGCGGATATATCTTCATGTAAATACGCCGCATCGCAACAACCCACACGGTCACCAGAAGGGCATTGTAAAGCGTCAGTTTCAGCATCGGCGTAATATGCTGCATTACCTTCCACCGTCCGATCAGTGCCAGCTGCACATAAAACAGGGCGTTGGAAGCAATAACCGACAAAATCTGCGCGACAATCGCATTCAATGTCCGCATGGAGCCGATTTTCAAAGCACCGAACAGCAGAGAAACCAGCAGGACGATCACTGCATACAAAAGAAACAGCGACCAGTAGCCCCTGCGAAAATACATTCGTCCGATAACGCTTCGGTAGTTGTAATATTTATACCAGATACCTGTAAAATCCAATGTCTGAAGTCCGATTACCAGAACGGACGCCAGAAACATGATCAGCCTTTTATATCTTTCCCTTTTTATCATCCGATAAAGGTCCTTTCGACCATAGAATCGCCCATATTATAGCCTACTTCCTCACAAAACACAATATCCGCCATTTCTTATCTCTTTCTTAATTGTTCCGTCCGCCTCCTCCCGCCGCCTTGCGAAACCACCCTGCGGCTGATATAATAACTTACACACTGATGAAGTATTCATCTGCAGAGTACTCATCCGCAATTTTCAAGGGAGGGAGAACAAATGTCAAAGAAGCTTAGGAAAGGGCTGCTGTCATTTCTGCTCATGTTCCTGCTGGTCATGACCTTCGCGGGAGCAGTTCAGGCAAGCTCCGTATATCTGAAAAAGATAGGCAGGAAGACTTATCTGTACAACTCATCTACCAACAAACCTGTATCGATGAGCATCGGCGTACACGAGGTTCCGTCCGGCTCCGGAGATTTATATTATTTCCGGGAAACGAGCGGTCGTGTTTACAGCAATTGTCTGCTCCGGACAAAAAAGGGCACCTATTATGCCCAGAAAAACGGAAAGCTGATCCGGGGATGGCGCAAAAGCGGTAAGTATAAGTATTATTTTAATCCGAAAACATGCAGGGCTGTGACCGGACTTAAAAAAATCAGCGGCAAATATTACTATTTCCGCCCGACCGGCGCCATGGCAACCGGCATTATTAAAATAGGAAAATATACCTTCTATTTTGATCCGGGAACCGGCGCTGTTACCAACGGCTGGAAAAAGGTGGGAAAATATACCTACTATTTCGATAAGGCAAATAAAAACCACATGGCCACAGGGCTTTATAAAATCGGAGGCAAATATTATTACTTCGGTTCCAACGGCCGCCGTACCACCGGCATTGTCCGCCACAACGGACGCATTTATTTCTTCAGTCCGACCATGCGGACCGGCTGGGTCAGCTACAAGGGAAGCAAATATTACTTTAAGAAGAACGGCCAGGCTGTCACCGGCTGGATGACCCTGTCCGGCAAAAAGTATTATTTCAATCCGACAAGCGGTGTCATGCAGAAGGGCTGGGTCACAATAAACGGTAAGACCTACTACATGGACGCATCCACCGGTGCCATGACAACCGGAAGTAAGAAGATCGGAAATACTACCTACAACTTTGGAAAGAACGGTTATATCACAGCCTCCGGCGGATGGTACATACAGGTGAATAAGGGGACACAGGTTGTAACCGTATTCCAGGGCGGAATTCCGGTACAGGCATTCCTCTGCTCCACAGGTCTGTACGGACCGACTCCGAACGGTACCCGCTACATAGGTTCCAAACACAGATGGTGGACCCTGGACGGAGGAACATACGGGCAGTACTGTATGCATCTGGTTTCCTCGCGGGGTCAGACCTTCAGTCCGTACCTGTTCCACTCTGTCATGTATTCGCAGTACGGAAATAATCGTTCTCTGTACACGTTAGAATACAACAAACTCGGAAGTCCGGCTTCCCACGGATGCATCCGGATGCCCTGCGGCGCTGTTTATTATATCTACACCCACTGCCCGGTAGGCACACAGGTTTATATCTTCAACGGATCAAAGAGTGACGATCCGCTGCAGCGCCCTGCAAAACTGACCATCTCAACCAGCTACGATCCGACTGATCCGAACATCTGATGATGCCGGGAAGTTTCAAGTTTCGTTGTAATGCCGGGAGGTTTCGAAGAAACAAAGTAAACTGCACCAGGCTCTGAACTGCACAGGGTCTGAGTAAAAAAGAGGGACCGGAGAATGAGTATCTCCGATCCCTCTTTTATTCGTTCTTCACTAATTGTTCTTCAACACTTATCCGGTCGATTGTTCTTCATCCCCGGTACGCTGCTTCCGGATGACGGTCCCTGAAGTATCTGTTTCCGAAATGACGGACGAATTAACGGTAATCGTCACCTCATCATTTACCTCATACCCTTCCGGCACCTCGAGTTCCACCGGAAGTTCATAGTTTCCCTCCGTCTCACAGGGTGTCAGATCAACCGATGCCTTAATGTCCGTAACGCTGAAATCAGAAAAATCATAATCATCCGAATGCAGGCTTACATCCAGCAGATCTGCCGGAGTAAACACCAGTTTCATGTCATCCGGCTTGTTGAGAAGTTCAATATTTCCGACCGGCAGTTCAAACGTCCGGTCACCGCTCTTCTCAATGGTAACCTCCACGCTGACCGTCGGATCATCTTCATTCACCAGTTTCAGGGAAGAATACCCGGACAGTGTATCGGTCAGGTCAATTTCTTCGGAGATATCCCTGGAAGCCCCGTTCACATTCACACTGTCAATAACATCCAGCTTATCTCCGACCTGTTCCAGCGCCTCATCCGTTCCGGCAATCGTAATCGTCTTCGGAATAGTTTCCACATCGGAAACGAAATATCCCGGTGCCGGTGTCCCTGTAGTCTTCACCCGCAGCGGCACATCGCTGCGTATCTTCCACAGATCGATCGCCACCCGTACGGTCCTGTCCGAAAGCAGGTTTCCTTCGCTGTCCTTCAGTTCCAGCCGGCTCATCTGGCTTTCCGTGAAGGCATCCCCGTTTTTATCTGTAATCCGGACTACGGAGCTGAGCGTCGTATCATCTTTCACCGAAGAGACGGAAACCGGCGCCGTCACCTGCCCGATGATGTTGATCAGGGATTCCGGTCCGGCAATCAGGATATTTTTGCCCTCCGTTACGCTGGTGGACCCGACCGTGCAGCCGGTTGCCTGCGCAACTTCCCCTGAAACAGAAACATTCACCGGAAATGCCTGCTCTACCTTGTTTTCAAGCGTAACCTTCAATGCTGTCGGGGAAAGCTCCATCTCATCCCACGTTACCGCCGGGTTGGTGCAGGTCACGGTAAGCGGAATGGCATTCATATCATTCAGATTATTCAGATCTGCCTCGACATAAAAATCATTGCCCGTCCTGGAAAGCTGATTCAGTATGGATTTTCGTTCCGTCACTTTAACGGTAACCGTCCCGGTTCCCTCCGGCTCCACCACCTTCCCGATATCTGCGACGCTGTCCTCATTAACCAGTGTAATCTGGATGTTGGAATAAAGCCTCGTATCAATCGGATCGTTGCTGTTTGTAACCAGCATCCAGATGATAAAAGCGATAACGAGCGAAATCAGCTTTAGAGGAAGATTTCTGGTGAAGAAGTCAACAAATTTATGCCTCATTCTTTGATTTCCCCTTCCGCCGCTTAAATTTCTTCTGAGTTGCCGTCTGCTTATTCTGAAGTACCGTCAGCTGCCTTCGAAGTTCATCCGGAGTGATGTTTCTTCTCAGCTTTCCGCGGTAAGCCGTGGAAATAAAGCCGGTCTCCTCCGACACAATAATCGTGAAGGAATCGGTAACCTCGCTGATACCTACACCCGCACGGTGACGTGTTCCCAGGTCCTTGCTCAGCTCCCGGTTATCCGACAGCGGAAGATAGCAGGTTGCCGCCGTCACGCGGTCCCCCCGGATGACAACAGCTCCGTCATGAAGCGGGGTATTGTGCTCGAAGATATTGATCAGCAGCTGGCTGGATACCATGGCATCCAGCTTAATACCGGTGCGCTCGTATTCATCCAGAGACTCCTTCTGCATAATAACAATGAGGGCGCCTGTCCTGACTTTCGCCATTTCCGCGGAAGCCTTTACCAGCTCATTCAGCGTCTTATCACTGAAAAGCTGTGACACCTGATTCATGCTGTCCAGCGGCAGCAGACTGGAAATCAGTTGTTTCTCTCCCAGATTCTCCAGAACTTTCCGCAGCTCCGGCTGGAACACAACGACAATCGTTATGATGATAACATTCAGCATGTGCTCAATGATATAAATCAGCGTGTCCATGTTCAAAAGGAATATAACGCCCACCGCAATGACAATCGTTATAATTCCCTTCAGCAATGTCCAGGCCCGCGTTGTCTTAATCCAATCCAGAAGTTTATAAACCAGCCACGCCAGGATAAGAATCTCAAAAAAATCGGAGACGGTAAAAGGCGGCAATTTTAATGAAGAGAATATCGTCGAAATCCAAAGCTGCAGTGAATTCAAGTATCGTCTCCTCCTTTCCTCCGGCATTTTCAGGAAACTAAACATCCTCCATGAGTATATCATATGTCCCCGGCAAATTGAATTCAAAAATGAAACGACTTCGGCTGCCTGCTGCACTCCTGTGAAAAGCACCTGCCGATGGTCATGCTGAATTAAAAACAATCGGGTAGAGCCGATTAACTCTGCCCTGCCCGATACGCATGCCATGATTTAATTTTTAATGCTCATGGATTTAATGTAACGATATCATTATAGATATCCTCACCGCTCCAGTTTTCAGAATCATAAACTCTAAAGGTAAATTCAATATCATCAACACTTGTAATTCCATTTTCCTCGAATGCTGATCTGCTCCATGACATACTGGAAAATGCCGATTTTCCGGGCTTAATTTCAACAGCCCAATAAGGATCCGCCATAAATCCGTTCACAGATGCATTTTCTTCATTAAACATCAATGTCTTATCCGTTGTTTTATTCACCAGATACAGATGTACCGAATATCCCCAGATATCATCCTCTCCAATACCGGTGACCGTAGCTGACGCACTGTCATTATCAAACAAAACTATATCCGACGGCTGACTTTTTCTGACAAAAACGGATGCATTTTCCTCTCCTTTCGGATAAACATGTACCGTTTTCTCTGCGACATCGTCCGCCGACCAGTCATTTGAATCAAATACACGGAAGGTTATTTCAATGTCTGTGAAATCTGTAATTCCATTTTCTTCTAATGTGGAATCCAGAAGATTAATTTTTTCGTTGCTTTTTTTCCCGGGAGCTACCTCCGTGGCAAACATAACGTTTGCCTCTACTCCATTAACCGCTGCAGAATCAACGGAATACATCAATGTAGTATCTGCCGTTTTGTTTTCGAGATATGCATTTATTGTGTATCCCCAAATATTATCTTCATCTATCCCGATTAATTTAACGGTACACTTCTCATTATCAATAACCGCAATTTCCTGAAAATTTTCCGTCCCGTTTTCAGTAGTTTCCTCCGCAGCTGCATTGAAAGTCATGGATACAGCTGCCAGCATAGCAGCTGCAAACAACAAAACCGCTCTTTTTTTCATCTCTCCTCCTTTGTTTTGCCTATGTTTTTCTATAATTTTCTGCAAATGGCCTGATCTGAAGTAAATTTGCAAATATATTATATCATATTTTTTATTTGCAGGAAAATTGTGATGATGACTTATTAACGCGGTGACCATTCTATTAATTTAGTACAGAACAGATACAGATAAAATAAATCTGCCGGATGCCGCACTGTCTTAAAGTAAAGGAAACCTCATCCAGCGTTGCTCCGGTTGTGTAGATATCATCGAATACCAGTACGCTTTCCGGCAGCTGTTCCGGGCGGCGGACCCGAAAGGCTCCGCGAAGGTTTTCACGTCTGGCGGCTGCGTCAAGTCCCTTCTGTGCACGGGTATACCGGATCCGGACCAGATTGTCCGTCTGAATCGGAATCCCGGTACGCTCAGATATTTTCCTTCCGATCAGAGCACACTGATCAAATCCCCGCTCCTTCCTTTTCTTACGGTTCATTGGAACCGGAAGAAGGACCTGTGGATGTATTTCGCCTAAAAATGCTTTCGCATGGGCTGCGACCGCAGCAGCAAAAAAATCAGCATACTCGCGATGATTATTAAATTTCAGCCGCATCAGTGCATCGCGAAGCTTACCCTCATAAATAAACGTACAATCTCCGCGGATAAAATAATGCACCTTATTCTCACATATACCGCAGAGCATCTTCCTCTCATCGCGAATCGGACGCGAACAGATCATGCATTTCGGCTCTTTTATATAAGGAAGCTCTTTCGCACATGCTTCACAGATCAGTTCTCCCTTCTGTGTAAGAATTCTCTGGCACAGCGGGCAGCGCCTCGGAAACAACAGGTCCGTCAGATTTTCTGCCGTCTGACACATCCATACGCGGATCCTCCTGTCCCTTCCTGCCCTGTTCGTACTTTCAATGTTATTCCTGCTGGATCTGCTATATCTGCTGTCTCCGCACTTACCTTCGTTTTTTCCGTTTTTCCCGTTTTTTCCTTCTGTCACCCTGTTAACTCCGGTCTCTCCCGACCGCCTGTGGTAGACATTTCTCTTTTCACATTTTATTCCGGCGTCCGGCCGGATGCGGAATTCATTTCATTCTTATCCCCTGCCTCCGCCTGCTTCAGGCGAAGCGCCAGCGTTGTATACCGCCGCTGCTCGGAGGTGTTGTCAATCATCTGCTTCAGGACTTCCGGGCTTCCCACCATCACGACACAGCTTTTTGCCCGTGTGATGGCCGTGTAAATAAGGTTCCGGTTCATCAGCATACGCGGACCGGGAATCAAAGGAATAACCACAGCCGGGTACTCGCTGCCCTGTGACTTATGGATCGTAACCGCATAGGCCAGCTGAAGCTGCTCCAGCTCTGCTGTCGGATAGTCCACCACCCGGCGTTCATCAAATTCCACGGATACAATGCCGTCATAATCATTGATCTCCCGGATGGTTCCGCAGTCACCGTTGAACACACCGTTCCCCTTTTCAACCGGAATCCCGTAACGCCCGCGCACTTCCCATTCCACCTGATAATTGTTATGGATCTGCATCACCTTGTCACCCTCGCGGAAAATCGTATTTCCCGCATGGATTTCATGTTTGCCCGGAGCCGCCGGATTCAGGTATTGCTGCAAAATACCGTTCAGCCGCTCAACTCCTGTCAGGCCCTTGCGCGTCGGTGTCAGAACCTGGATGTCCTTCTGATCTGCATGCACATAGGCAGGCATGCTGTCCCTCACCAGCTTGATGGTTACGGCCAGAATATCATCCACATTATCGCGCTTCAGGAAAAAGAAATCCCTGCTCCGGTTGTCCAGCACCGGATAGCGGCCTTCTTTTATTTTATGCGCATTTACAATAATGTCGCTCTCCTCCGCCTGTCGGAAAATCTTTGACAAACGAATCACCGTGCAGGTTTCCGAATTAATAATATCCTTCAGTACACAGCCCGGTCCGACCGATGGAAGCTGGTAGGCATCCCCCAGGAGAACCAGCCGGGTTCCGACCGTCACGGCAGACAGCAGGGCATGCATCAGATAAATGTCCACCATGGACATTTCATCGACAATAATCACATCCGCATCCAGCGGATTGTCGCGGTTTCGCTGAAACATACCGCTGCGCCCGTCCGCCTGGCCCTGAACCTCCAGAAGCCGGTGTAGGGTCTTCGCCTCCCGGCCGGTCGCCTCCGCCATGCGCTTCGCCGCCCGCCCGGTGGGCGCCGCCAGTGCAATATTCAAGCCCTCGCTCTCAAAATAGCGGATCATGATGTTAATGGTTGTCGTTTTTCCGGTACCCGGTCCGCCGGTCAGGACAAGTACCGCATGCCGCGCCGATTCAATCACTGCCTGCATCTGCATCTCATCCAGCTGCAGATGCATTTGTTCCTCAAAGCCATGAACCTTCTCACGGATTTTATCTTCCCTGATAGCCCCGGAAATATTCAGCTCGTGAATCATGTACGCGGTATCCAGCTCCATGCAATAGGCCCCATTGGTATAAACGCGCACCTCATTTTCCTCTTCCTTTGCGACAATTTTCCTGTCGATGGAAAGATCGGAAAGATAGGCATCCATTCCCGCAATCTGCGTTCCCAGAAGTTCCTCGGTCCACTGAATAAGAACATCCTTCGGAAGATAAATATGTCCTTCCGCACTCGCGCGCGAAAGGACATACAAAATCCCGCTCCGGACTCTGAAATCAGAATCTGCCTCGATACCGGCACGCTGTGCAATTTCATCGGCAATGTGGAATCCGACCCCTTCGATGTCGTCCGCAAGCCGGTATGGATTCTCCTTCAGAACCCGGTAAATCTCATTTCCGTACCGTTTATAAATTTTTACAGATAAAGCAGATGAAATCCCCAGCCGGGCCAGATAAACCATGGCATCCCGCATGTCTTTCCGGCCTTCCACCTGCGCGGAAATTACCCGCGCCTTGTTCATGCTGATCCCCTTCACCTCGGCCAGGCGTTCCGGTTCCTCCTCCATAATCCGGAACGTATCCTTTCCGAATTTTTTCACAATACGTCCGGCCAGCGCCTTTCCAATTCCCTTCACCGCGCCGCTGCCCAGATAACGTTCGATCGCCGGTGCGTCCTCCGGCGTTATCTCCCGATACGTTTCCACACGAAACTGTTCCCCGTAGGACGCATGAACCGTGTAATTGCCATCTGCCTCAATATATTCGCCTTCCGTCAGCAAGGGAAGAATACCGACGCAGGTAACCTCCTCCGAATCGGCCGACAGAGTGATCACCGAGTAGCCATTCTCTGCATTTCTGTACACGATGTGTTCCACATACCCCTTCACTGTCTCCATGCAGAAAAAACGCTCCTCCTTCGCTCCTTACTTTTCCTCTTCCTGTTCTTTCTTTTCTTCCATCAGTTCCATATATTTTCCGGTTCCGACCGCCACCGCCAGCAGCGGATCTTCCGCCAGAATTGTGTTGATACCCGTGCGCGCCTCAATCAGCTGCTCCAGGCCTCCCAGCATGGCGCCTCCGCCGACCAGTACAATTCCGCGTTCCACCACATCGCTCGCCAGCTCCGGCGGCGTTTTTTCCAGCACATTGTGAATCGTATCCAGGATCTGTCCGAGAGAGCCTTTCATCGCCTCACGGGTATCCTCGCTGTTGACTTTCACTGTTTTCGGAAGTCCGGTAACAATGTCACGCCCGCTGACATCCATGGTATCTTTCTCCGGTTTCTCAAACGCGGAGCCGATACTGATCTTGATCTCCTCGGCCGCCTGCCCGCTGATCATCAGCCCGTAACGGCTCTTAACCAGGCGGACAATCTCATCATTGAAATCATCGCCGCCCACCTTAATGGATTCGGTAACTACAATTCCATTGATGGAGAGGACCGCCGCGCAGGTGGTGCCTCCGCCGATATCTACAATCATGTTGCCCGCCGGCATGGAAATATCAATTCCGGCTCCGATGGCCGCCGCAATTGGCTTTTCCACCAGGTTCACTTCCCGGGCGCCGGCCTGATAGGCTGCGTCCTCCACTGCCTTGAGCTCCACTTCCGTAATATCCGCCGGAATGCAGATATTTACCTTCGGTTTACGAAAAGAAAGTTTGCCGACTGCCTTCTGAATGAAATAGCGAAGCATCTGCTCCGCTACCGCATAGTCGGAAACCACTCCGCGCTCAATCGGATGCACGGCTACAATATTCCCCGGTGTACGCGCCAGCATCAGCCTGGCTTCCTCTCCGATCGCCCGGATTTTATCCGCATCACGGTCGTACGCTACCACGGAAGGCTCACGCAGAACAACGCCTTTTCCGCTCACATATACCAGGATACTTGTCGTACCCAGATCAATACCAATTTGACTTACTGCCATAACGAACCCCTTATCGAACCCTTCGTAACCCCTTATCCGACTCCTGTCAAATCCCTGTCAGCGTTTCCGCTCTTTTCTGATAGAGAGCTTTCCAATAATAATGAGCGTTAGCGAAACGAACGCCAGAATCACGGAAAGCACCTGTGATACCGGAAGCGATGTTCCGCGAATCAGAAGCTGATCCGTGCGCAGCCCCTCGATCCAGCCGCGCCCTGATCCGTATAAGAAAAGATAATCAAGGAACACTTCTCCCTTAAACCGCTTTTTCACCTTTGCCGTGACAGTCAGCAGGATCATCAGCACGCCGATATTCCACAGGGACTCATACAGAAATGTCGGGTGAACCTGAATAAACTGAACCCCGTCTATGGTCTCCATATGATCCAGCATCGCCTGCGTCACTTCATCCGAACGTACCATCCCCCGGGGGATCTGCATTGCCAGAAGATTGTCGGTATAACCGCCGAACGCCTCACGGTTAAAAAAATTTCCCCAGCGTCCGATAACCTGCCCCACCACAAGTCCGGTGGAAGCGGTATCCAGCATTGTCAGAACATTCATCCTTCTGTGCCTGGCAAATGCAATGGTCGTGACAACTCCCGCAATCACGCCTCCGTAGATAGCCAGCCCGCCGCCGCGGAAGTTCAGAATCTCCATCGGATGCTTTCCATAGTAATCCCATGAAAAAATAACATAATATGCGCGTGCCCCGAGAAGTGAGAAAACCATCACCAGAAGAGCCAGGCTGAAATACGCGTCCGGATCCTGGCCTGTTTTCTTTGCCACATGCATGGCCAGCAATATTCCGCACACAAACGCGGCAGCAATCACAATGCCATACATGGCAATCGTAAAGCTGCCAATCGCAAACGTCCTCGGAACGTGGTGAAGCGTAATTCCCAGATTGGGAAATCTGATCGTACTCATTTTACTGGTAAACTATTTCACTGTTAAACTATTTCACTGTTAAACTATAGAAAAAAGAATTATACATTAAAGCGGAACAGAATGACATCTCCGTCCTGAACCACATAATCCTTGCCCTCCATCCGGACAATTCCCTTCTCACGGGCAGCCGGCAGAGAACCGCACTCCAGCAGATCCTTATAATTGACAACCTCCGCCTTGATAAATCCTCTTTCAAAGTCCGAGTGAATCTTCCCGGCAGCCTGCGGAGCCTTTGTCCCCTTCCGGATGGTCCATGCGCGAACTTCCTTCTCGCCCGCAGTCAGGAAGCTCATCAGCCCGAGCAGATCATAGCTGGCCCGTATCAGCTTATCAAGACCGCTCTCCTGAATACCCAGGCCATCCAGATACTCCTGCTTCTCATCGTCATCCAGCTCGGAAATCTCCTCCTCCAGCTTTGCGCAGACAACAAAGACGCCGCTGTCTGACTTTCTTGCGTATTCACGAACCTTCTGAACATACTCATTCTTTGCACCGTCGTCCGCCGCATCATCTTCTCCGACATTTGCCGCGTAAATCATCGGTTTCGCGGTCAGCAGGTTCAGCTCATCAAAAATGGTCTGCTCTTCATCATCGCTGCACTCAAAGGAAATCGCCATGCGATCGTTTTCAAGATACTCTTTCAGACGCTGCAGAAGCTTTCTCTCCTTCGCCTGATCTTTGGAAACTTTGCTGGTTTTGCCGATGCGCCGCTCGATCACTTCCAGATCGGCAAAGATCAGCTCCAGGTTGATCGTCTCGATATCCCGGACCGGATCCACGGAACCGTCCACATGAATCACATTGTCGTCATTAAAGCAGCGAACCACCTGAACAATCGCATCACATTCACGGATATTCGCCAGAAACTGATTGCCCAGACCTTCGCCCCTGGATGCGCCCTTTACCAGACCAGCGATATCCACAAACTCAACGACAGCCGGCGTAATCTTCTGAGTATGATACAGATCGCCCAGCAGCTTCAGCCGCTCATCCGGCACTGCCACGACACCCACGTTCGGGTCAATCGTACAGAACGGATAATTCGCCGCTTCCGCTCCTGCCTTTGTAATAGAGTTAAACAATGTGCTCTTTCCCACGTTGGGAAGCCCGACGATTCCTAATTTCATTTTTGTCTATATCTCCTTAAAAATGCTGTATTTATGCGGGGTTTCGGGATCGGCATTTTCAAAACCGCACCAATTCCGCACCAATTTTGCTGCTCCGCACCATTTTTTTACTCAGTGCCATTCTGGAACTGCTTCACCGCTTTCACCATCGAATCATCTGTCACATGTACATAACGATCCATGGTGGTTTTGATACTGGCATGTCCCAACAGCTGCTGCAGAACCTTCGGCTGTACGCCGCACTCAATCGCCCTGGTCGCATAGGTATGCCTGAGTGCATGCATGCAGAAACGCTTGATACCGGCTTCATCGCAGACTTTATAAAGGTGAGTATCATAAGAGCTGTTCTTAGCCGGTTCCCCTGTCCTGTAATTGATGAACACCAGATCCTTCATCACCAGGTAATTTGTTTCCCCGGTCCGGCGGTCCATATATTCCAGAATAGTCTCATTCAACATCTTTGACTGTTTTCTGGTCTTCCGTTCATCGTAACAGCTCTTCAGGATCTCATACGCCTTATCCGTCAACGGGATCGTCCGATAGCTTTTCATCGTCTTGGGCGGTCCGGCGCGCCAATAACCTCTGCTGTGGCGATACTCCAGTGTCTTATTGATTGTCAGCGTGTGCTTTTTCCAGTCAATTGCATCCCATGTCAGACCGATCAGCTCTGCCGTACGAAGGCCTGTTTCCAGAAGCAGCGCATACTGGCGATAGTTGTGAGACCGCTTTGCCGCTTTCAGGAAAGCTTCCTGCTCATCCACCGTCAGAAACTTGATGTCGTCTGCGGCCCGGACAGGCTTCGTATAACGTACACCGTCCATGGGATGCCTGCTGATCATATCATTCATCACAGCAGATCGGAACATGGTTCCCATCGCAATATAAGCCTGCTTAATGGTTCCTCCCGCATAGCAGCTTTCCATTCTGTTCAGAATGATCTTGCAGTGCATCGGCTTGACATCCCCAAGCTTCATGCGGCCAATGACCGGACGGATATTTTTATCGTAGCGTTCCTGATAGTTTCTCCTCGTGTTGGGAGCCAGGTCACAGATCAGATTTTCCATCCAGTAAGTGTGCCACTCATCTACCGACATGTCAGCATTGGCAGTACAAAGGCCATGTTTCTCCTCATATTTTGCGTCCGCAAGCCAGTTTTTCGCTTCAGCAAGTGTTTTAAAATGCTTTTCCCGCCGAACACCGTCTCTTCCAAGAAACCGTGCGGCATATTTGCGGTCCTTTCTCTGGCAGATCCCTGCCCCGCATTCCTTTCCTTTTAAATCTTTTCCCATATCTGCTGGTCTCCTTTCCATAGCAAAAAGAGCCCAACACGACACATTATTGTATCATGTAAAGGCTCCTGACTCAATGTTTTTCGCATAAAATAACCGCCTTTTTGGCAGTAGGTTGTTTTTATATCGCGACCTGTGATCGTATATATTCTTCAAATTCTTTTCGTTTCACCAGTTTCTTAGATCCCACAAACAGCACAAACGGGCAGCCCGGCGCTCTCAGCAGAGCATCGATCTTGTTGATCCCGATGTTGCTGTATTCAGCCGCTTCCCGAATTGTCAGTGTTAGTTTCTGGTGAATTGGAACCTTTTCCATCTTTTCCTGCATTCTGTCTCACCTGCCTTTAATAACCTGTTCCGTCCAATACCCACTCGTACGAGCTCGGCTGTCACTTTCCGGCCTTATCGCTCAAAAAGGGGCTTGTCAACTTGTGATGTCAACTTGCCCTCCAAAAAAATTTCATTTTTGTCCTGCTCATGATGATTCCGTCCCTGATCTAAAATTACTATTTTACCCCGAGTTGACGTTGACAGTTGACATAAGTACGAGAAATCCCTTAAATATCGGCGTTCTCGGCTTCAGAAGATCTCCTTTTCCTGTCAACCTGATGTCAACGGAAGCGTCAACTTCATGTGTTATTTTCTTTGATCAGCCTGGAAATCAGTCAAATGGTGTCTTCGTTCCTTTCGGTACTTTCACGAATTCTGTGCCGATTGACGCAGCCAAGTTGACAGATCCAGGGATCCGTTCCCAGCCTTTCTGTGTTCCATAGTCTCTGAACCGCTTTGGGCTGTCATAGGCGCGCCACCCAGTGAGCTGCCCCGTCCGGATCAGGTAATTGACCTCTTCACAAATCTCGTTCGTCTGCCAGCGCTGAGGCTGTATATAATCATTTTTCAGCGCTTCCCTGAACAGCATCTTTGAGCAGACCCTTTGCTCTGTCGTATCCTGCATGAACGCGAGGATCATCCCCAGGTCAGCATCTTCCGGCGTGAATGCCTTCTGGTATTCACTTATCTGCCCCTCCAGTTCTTTTGTCAGCTTCAGACTGAATTTCCCTGTGCGGTAGATCTCCATGATCTCGGCCCACATCTGGTCAAAATAGGCCCTTGCTGCTAGTTCATCATCGAGAATAAAGGCTTCTGCCTTTTCCTCATCACACTGGATCGGGAGAAATCTCCTGTTCCCGCTCCGGTCATTTGGCAGGAATGTCTTTTTATTTGTAGTACCGCAGAAGACGCACTGCCTTGGCCTGTCCTCGGGGAATTTTTCATACGGGATCCTGAATGTTTCCTTCATACGGCTCAGGAATGATTTGTTCGCCTCGTTTGTCCTGGCATTACTCGTTGCCACCATCTCAGCTAATTCGATGATCCAGTGTCCCATCATCTTTTCATATACTTTCTCGCTCTCCAGGTTCTTCAGATCATCGCAGAACCATTCATCCCTGACAGCAAGGAAACGGAAAAAACTGGATTTCCCGGCTCCCTGCCCCCCTACAAGGCATAGAATGTAATCATATTTCACTCCAGGATTAAACACCCTGCTCACAGCGCCAAGCATAAAATACTTCAGAAGTTCATAAGTATAGTCGCTGGGTTCCGCGCCCAGGTACTTATGCAGCGCATACCGGACTCTTTCCGTTTTGTCCCATGGAGGCAGATTGTTCAGATAATCCCGGATTGGATGATACTGTTTTTCGGCTGCAACGATCAGCACTGCTTCATCAATACGTTTATGTATCCGGAGATCATAGTGTTCCTCCAGATAAAGATGCGCCACCCGGAAATCGCTGTCTGTAAAATGATCGCATATGGTTGTTCTTTTCCATGGCAATTTTCCGATCACATCTACCCTCTGTGACATGAGGTTATACCGGATCTTTCCATAAAAATTTATGTCATGGCGGAATACCATTACGCAGTTTTTGAGCGTCTGCTTCATTTCTCCCTTCCGGGTCGTTTCAAGTAATTCTTTTAATTCTGCCGCAGGCATCGCTCCCTGAAGGTCATCCATAACCGCATCAAGCCTGTCCAGAGTCTCCGGATCAATTCTTTTCAGCTCGTCCATATTTAAATCGTTCTTCAAATTCTTTCACCTCCCTCCCCTTCTCGATCATCAGCGCAGCTATTTCTTTTACGGATCCTTCCTGAAGAATATCAAGAATGTATTCCACATAATCTGTTTTCCGGAGTGCTTCCTCAAACAGCGGATGGAATGCATCCGTTTTTGAACAGGGTGCATACCGTTCCCGCCATTCATTCAGAACCCGGAAATAATTGCAATAAACCTTTTCCATCCGCTTTTTCGTTTTCAGGAAAAGCTCTGCCCGGTGATCTTCTTTCCCTTTCTGCGGAATTCGCGATTTCACCGGTTTTGCTTTTTTATTGTCCGGTGGAGAATTTCCTGTTTCTTTCATTTCAATGGCCAGGCCAAAGTCGTTGATCAGTTTCTTCGCTGCTTCAAAAGGCGTGAGTCCGAACAGCTTCTCCGTGAAACGGATCACGTCACCCTTCTCCTGGCAGCCGAAGCAGATAAAATTCTGATCCACTTTCATGCTCGGTGTTCTATCATTATGAAACGGACACCGCATCATACCGTTCCGGCTGATACGGTGTCCGTAATGAACAGCTGCATCCCTGGTTGTGACAGCTTCTTTTACTTCCGAATAGATACTCATGTGATTATTCTCCCTCCCCGGCTTATCGTGACCGGTGTCTCCTTACTGTTGCCGGTTCCTTCTCCGGTTCCGCTTCATCAATGTCATCATCCATTGGCGGACCAAACAGCAGCCGTTCTCGAACCTCTGACCTGATCGGATCCGTCATATGCGCACGAAACCCTTCATCAGAAAACAGGGAATGAAGCTTATCCGTAATTTTCTTAGTCATCCCTCGAAAATCTTCCATCAGCATCGCCGTGATATCATATACCACCCTTCTGAACTTAACCTCAAACGGAAGGTTTGTTTTGACTTTTTCTCTAAACCGTTCGATCACTTCAAAATCCATGTTATGTGTCTCTTCAGCCACTTTCTCCGTCACGGTCTCCACCGCTTTTTCATAAGCAGTGTCGGAAATCACTTGGATAAAGGTTTCTGTATCCGCAAGTTTCGATGTTAATGTTTCCAATTTCCGTTCACTCTGGTGAACCGTTTCCTGAAGTTCAGAAAGCTGCGCTTCCTTCGCTTCGATCTGCCTTTCCTTCTCTCTCAGGATCCTGTCGTACTCCGCGATCCAGGCACGCTTATTATCCAGGCTGACCTCGCTGTTCTTCTTCTCAGTCTCAAGCTCCTCCAACTGCCCGGAAACTTCCTTCAGTTTTTTTCGCTTTTTCATAACAATATAGTCCTGCTTTTCCAGATACTTTCGTCCCCCATAATCCGGTTCCTCATCCAGATGCAGTCCGTACCCCTTTACAATGTCGAACAGCATAGTCCTGCAGATAGCGTCGAACGTCATTTTCCTGTTATTCGTTCTTCCGGGTTTCTGATCAGGATGCGGCAATTCAATCCCAAGTGCCTCCAGAGCTTTCTCCTGCTGTGGTGCAATTTCACCGTATCGATTGGGGCAGTCAAATACATGCCGTTCATGAATATGCGGTGTTGCCTCGTCCAGGTGTAAAGACCAGTCCAGGATATGAACGCGTTTCCCGAACCGTTCTTCAAATTCCTCAAAAAAATCAACCGCTATCTGACGGAGTGTTTCACCGGAAACAGCTTCTTCGATCGTTCCGATCTGGATCAGGGATTCTTCCGGACAGGTCTTTTTATCCAGGCGCAGATCATCCGGAGAGCGGTTCCGTTCTGAGTGTCCTGTCTTCCGGTTCCGTTCATGCTGTGCGTTGCAGAAGTCTTCATAATGTTCCCAGTAATAAAGACTTTCAATCTCTTCAAAGGAATGAGCGATACTGCTTTCCTGATCCGGAGTTTCCGGATAATGATATCCCTGGTAACAGTCCCAGTAGACATTCTTGCCGGTTCTCCCGGCATCGATGTGTTCACTGTGTTCCACATCAAATCGCCGGTCATTGTGTTTCGGATTGTAAGTCCCATTTTTGCCGGAACGGCCATTGTGCCTTGTCAGTTTCATTGTGTGTCCTCCCGTAAATTCATCATTTCCGCAGGTTTACCATGCTTGCCCTGCCTCATTCACTCTTCCGGTTTTGTTTTCTCTCGCGGCAGGCAATACCCAGTACGAGATGACGGTTCCCATCATCTCTACTGGGCGGGGCTGCCGCCCTCGACCCGCTACTCGTAAACACCGCCCGTACACAAAGACCATCATCTGCGCGGTGTTTATAAATAATGGGCAAAGTAAAAGCCCTCAACGAAAATCGTTGAGAGCTTTACTCTGCCCATTATAGAAACGTATCTTATTCGTTTATATTATCTGTATTCTATATCCGGTCCGGCAAACAAGACTTGCCGCCATCATGGATATTATAGGGATATTCAGAACCCCTCTGTCTTCACAGTCTACATGATAGCACATTAACTGTCGCATTGGGTCCCCACTTTTCGCATTCTGTCGCATTCCGTCCCAAGAATCTCATTTTGTCTCATCTCGTCCCAGGAATCCCATTTTGTCGCGTCGTGTCCCATTTTGTCCAAAGCGTATAAGCAAATTGACAAGTGTCAGTACACACTGTATTCTATCTTCAAGGAGAAGCGGTTTTCTACCGTACGATTGATTTTTCAATTCAGACGGCGTACACGCTTCTCTTTTTCTCTGATCGAACGGTACTGCCGTAATAAAACTGTCAGCAGTTCCCTTCACCAGAAATAGTTCAATCGTTTTCCCTGCATGCGGTTTTCAGAAGCTCCATACCCCAATCGTTGAACAGCAACTTCTGAGAGACCAGAAATTACATTTCAAAATGCATTGTTGTCAGGTCCTTCTTCAAGTAATACGATCAAAGGTCTTTCAGCTTAGTTCCATCCGAAGTTTTCCAGTCAACATTCCCATTTGATGTATGTCCCAGAATGACTGCCGATGCGGCTGAAGGAGCATTAAACTCGTAGTCTCTGGTAAATGCCCTGTCAATAATAACACCATCTTTGATCAGGTTATTCCGCAGTTTGAAATATGTTTTACCTTTCGTTTCCAAAGATGGAACCGTATGGTCGGAAATAATCGAACCTTCCAAAACAGTGAAACCACCAGCGCTGACGAAGCCTTTTGCAGATGCACCAGCTCCTTTACAGTAAAGATATACTGTATCGTCGGATGCTTTTGGAACCGGTACCAGTACCTTATATCCCAACGTATTAATGAGGATCTTCACATTGTCGATGAATTCCTCCATCGAAGCAATCTGAGCTTCCTTAAGTACGGTATTTTTGTATGTATTTTTGGTCAGAATGGCATACCGCCCGCAGTCTTTTGCGATCTCAACAAACCGGTTTTCAAGATACCGGATAAGAGCTTTATTCAGATCCCTCCCAACGAAAATGACAGCGGTATTCCAGTAATATTTCTCTTTACCGGACTGATAATCGCGCAGGTGTTGTGCGAGACGGTCCAGAACATTTTCCGCCTCACCAATATACACAGAATCCGTTCCATCATCCTCCTGGCAGATCAAAAAATAAACTCCAACGCCTTTGATATCATCACGGTCACAAGCAGCAACTTCCGTCCTGGGAATTTTGATCGCCTTACCGTTCCAGTTGGACAGTTCTGCTGTAATGAGACTGTCAGCTGTTCCATTCACCAAGAATAGTTCAATCTCTTTTCCGTATGCCATACCCGTCACCCCTCTGTAGGATCTTCATGCTTCTTCCCGTACTCTGGTCTTGGTTCTGCCACCATACTGTGCATCGGCGGCGTCATGTTATAAACAACTGCCTTAGGTTTCTGCTCGTCAGCCGTAAAACTCGCACTACCCAGACCGAAGAACCTCTCGAAGAATGCCTTCAGTTTATCAATGACCCCTTGCTTTTTCTTTGCCCTGCCGCCTCCACCAAAGCGGGAAACCGGCGGCATCAGCTTATCAACATCCGTGCCGGTGGTCCGGATCTCACCATCCCGGAAAGCGTTCTCCAGAAACTTCCTGGTCTCAGCTTCCTTCAGTTTCTCCGTGGTGATGATCTCCATGAGCTGCCGCTCTCGCTCCTCGGCCACGTAATCATGCCACTCGGCCATGACATCTTCCACATCATTGATCCCGGCAATAAAGGTCTCGATCAGCGCCTTCTTGCTGCGCAGCTCCGGACTTGCATCAATGGCCTTCTGTATCGTGATCAGCACTTCCTTGTCGGTGCAGTGGGTATCATGGTACTTCTTAACCAGAAGCAGAATGTAATCAATATTGATCTCGATCTGCCGGATCAGCTCAACCTCGAAGACCAGATCATCCGTGATATCCTCTGCATCCTTATCTTCACGTTTTCTTCTCCACTCATCCCGGAGATCCTGATACCTTCCCAGGTAATCTTGCAGATCCCGCTCGGAAATCAACTCACGACCTTTGAATTCATCGAAGGATGACAGAAGATTGCGCATCCGAAGAATCGCGCCAAATAAGGCTATGAAGTCCTTCTGATTCTGTTCTCCGACAATCTGTGGCTCGGACAGTGGAAAATTGGTAGTCAGTTCATCGATCATGTCCACATAGCCGGGATGCGGCTTGTCTTCCATATCAACATAACCGTGATAATACGCATCGAATTTCTGAAGCAGTACGATGCCGCCTGCATTCTTATCTCCGAACAGGGAAATAGCTGCATCTACCCGTTTCTGGAGGTTTCGGAAGCAAACGATATTGCCGAAGGTCTTGATGCTGTTCAGGATACGGTTGGTCCGGCTGAATGCCTGGATCAGGCCGTGCATCCGCAGATTCTTATCAACCCAGAGGGTATTCAGCGTTGTTGCATCAAAGCCGGTCAGGAACATATTGACTACGATCAGGAGGTCCAGCTCCTTGTTCTTCATCCGGAGCGATACATCTTTATAATAATTCTGGAACCGGTCGCCATCGGTGGAGTAGTTCGTATGGAACATCTCGTTATAATCCCGGATAGCCTTGTCCAAGAAGTCCCGGCTTGTCTGGTCCAATGCACTGGTATCCTCACTGTTTTCTTCATCCAGGAGATCCGCGTCCGGTTCGGCTTCATTGGCCCCATAGCTGTAAATGGTGGCGATCCGCAGCCTCTTTGTCGGATCGGCGGCCATCTGCTTTTGGAATTCCTGATAATAAAGCCTTGCCATCGGTACAGATGCCACACAGAGGATCGCGTTGAAACCGCTGACGCGCTGCTTCTGCTTCACTTCTTCAACAGTACCGTTTGCCCCGGAGGCAACATCCGCGATATTCATCAGGGAATTGAAGAGGTAAGTCTTGTCACCACGATAGGTCTTCTGGTCGAAGTGCTCCAGAATATACCTGGTCACAAGCTCAATCCGCTTGGGAGCCATGAACGCTTTCTCACGGTCAATATCCCAGACATCTTTATCATCGATATCCGGGTCTGTGTCCATAGTTTTGATATAGTCCACACGGAAGGGCAGAACGTTTTTGTCATTGATGGCATCCACGATTGTATAGGTGTGGAGCTGATCTCCGAACGTCTGCTCAGTCGTGAAGAACTGCGGGTTCCGGACCGCACCGGTATTCATCGCGAAGATCGGCGTGCCGGTAAATCCGAACAAATGATACTTTTTGAAACTCTTGACAATAGCCGTATGCATGTCACCAAACTGGCTGCGGTGGCATTCGTCAAAGATGATGACCACATGCTTTTGGTAGACTTCATGGCCCGGATTCTTCTTGATGAAGGTGGAGAGCTTCTGGATGGTCGTTATAATGATATGGGCGTTCGGATCCTCCAGCTGGCGCTTCAGGACCACAGTGCTGGTGTTGCTGTTGGCAGCTCCCTTCTCGAAACGGTCGTATTCCTTCATGGTTTGGTAGTCCAGATCCTTACGGTCTACCACAAAGAGCACCTTATCAATATAGGGAAGCTGTGACGCCTGCCTGGCCGTCTTGAAAGATGTCAGAGTTTTGCCAGAGCCGGTTGTGTGCCAGATATAGCCGCCACCGGCCAGAGTACCGTATTTCTTATAATTGTTGGCGATTTCAATACGGTTCAGAATCCGTTCCGTTGCCGTAATCTGATAAGGCCGCATGACCATCAGCATGTTCTCGGAAGTGAAGATGCAGTACTTGGTCAGGATATTCAGGATCGTGTGCCGCGCAAAAAAGGTCCTGGTGAAGTCGATCAAATCCGGGATCACCCGGTTATTGGCATCGGCCCAGAAGCAGGTGAACTCGAAGCTGTTGCTGGTCTTCTCCTTCTTCTGCTTGCCGGACTTTGCATCCTTGATGGCATTGAACCGGGTGCTGTTGGAGTAATACTTGGTGTTCGTGCCATTACTGATGACGAAGATCTGAACATACTCAAACAGACCACTTCCTGCCCAGAAGGAATCCCTCTGATACCGGTCGATCTGGTTGAACGCCTCCCTGATAACCACACCACGCCGTTTCAGTTCCACATGAATCATCGGGAGGCCATTGACCAGGATCGTCACATCATAGCGGTTGCTGTGCCGTGCTCCCTCGTCCTGGCTGACAGCATACTGATTGATGACCTGAAGGAGATTGTTATGGATGTTTTTCTTGTCGATCAGGGTGATGTTTTTGGTAGAACCATCATCACGCTTCAGGACCTGAACGAAGTCCTCCTGGATCTTCCTGGTCTTCTCTACAATATGATCATTCGGGTTCGCCAGAGCATCTTTGAAGAACCTGTCCCACTCGGAATCGGAGAAGGAATAGCTGTTCAACATCTCCAGTTTATTCCGGAGATTTGCAATCAGCTCTGCCTCCGAATGGATCGGAAGATATTCATAGCCCTGCCCGGTGAGCATACGGATGAATTCCCGCTCCAGTTCAGCTTCGCTCTGATAGCTGTCGGACCGGGCCTTCACCGGCTCATATTCTGTGACAACAGTGTTTTCCGATGTCTGGGCGACGATATTGAAGTACGGCATTCGCCCACCTCCTTATTCGTTAGTTAAGAAACGGCTTTACTGCCTCTCTGAGCTTTACAGTCTTCTCTATCGCCAAGTCGATAAGTTCTGGATAGTTATCCTGCTTATTGAAATTCAAACCCGGAATGCTCGTGGAAAAAATAGATGCCTTTTTATTATCGAGTCTATCCCAATCAAGGGTTTCTCCAAATGCAGCTTCTATCTCCTCCCGATGGCTATAGAACATATCATACATTTCCTTGTTATCCGTAACCCAAAGGCCGACACGAATCTTATGCTCCTTGTTCACCAAATCTATGGAGATATAGCATTGTGAAGATCCCACTGCAACGGTATACCAATGATCTGTCGTAGCTTTATGCTTGTTAAATGGTTTCCCTTTTTGGTCCAAGGCATCATTAAGCATATTCCAGAATTCCAAACGTCTTACTTGCGACTCGTTCAAATCCCCGCTGTTTGCAAGAGATTTTACACTTTTAGCAAAGTCATTCGGCTGTTCAATCACCTTGAACATTGGTGCGGGAGCAGAATCACCTATTGTATAAGCATGAACTTCTATCAGGAAGAAATCTACATCTGAAGTAGTGTGCTTATTGAGCCATTCGATTGCACTGGCATGCTCTTCTCTGGCGCTGGCCACTACCCATACGACAACACTGGCATCAAGACCAGAAGCATAGGTAATGATTTTACCAAGATGATCATGATTCGTCGGCTCCAATTGGTTTTCAATCAAGACTGATTTCCCTGTGATTTCATCCTTGCATACAATGTCGCAACGATAGCTTCCTACAAACTTTTCCGTTTCGATCTCTGTAAGGGAAAGATTAAGCACATCTCCAAGTTCTTTGATGTTTTCTTCTGTCGCAAGCCATTTTGAGAAATCATACTGTTCATGAGCCCACACAGTCCTGATATCAATTTCTTTAAGCTTTCCTAATTTCATCGTTCATCTCCTCGTAAATATCCTTGAAGGACAGGAGCTTATTCCTGTAATACTCATATTGTTTCTGTCTTGCCTCAATCTCGGCAGGAAGCCCGGAAGAGAGGTCATTGCAGAGACGTTCAAACTGATCCAATATTCTCACCGTTTTTTCTTGTTTCTCTAATGATGGCACCAGAGCAGGAATCGTCTCAAGTTTACCAACAGCAAGCCCTGGTTGAGCACCTGCTGATTTATACTGATTCAGGTTCATCGCAGTAAGCAGATAGTATAGGTATCTCTGCTTGTACAATCCTTTAGATACCACTACGACCGCGTGTTCTGTAGCATAGAACTCTCCATCTGCATACTGCACATTCCCACACAGCGCTCCCTGACGGCCTATAATAGGATATTCTCCCGAATAGTTCGCCTTTCCTATATATCCGCGAACGCCGTTGCCCCCGTAGCACATATACGGATGATCTATATCTTCCTCGTCTACCAGTTCAACAGCCTTTATCGCTTTTCCAGCTTTCATGTCGCAAGTCTCACCAAGAGGCAGGTAAACATAACCAAATACATATTGCAGAAGCGCTATTTCAGCTTGTCTGTCTGTCTGTCTGTCTGTCTGTCTGTCTGTCTGTCTGTCTGTCTGTCTGTCTGTCTGTCTGTCTGTCTGTCTGTCACGAGCGTGCTGCCTGACTCAGCAAATGTCAAGAGCAAATCACGATAATATTCATATTGTTTTTGTCTGGCCTCAATCTCGGCTGGAAGGCCAATTCCTAGGTCGTTACAAATTGCCTCAAAGTTATCCAGAACCTCGGCGATTCTTTTCTGAATGTCAAGAGAAGGAACTGCCAGCTTATATTCTCCTATGGTACTTCCAGTCAGAGATGCTCTTGTAGTAAAAGCACAGTGTTTTGTGACATAAGATCTAAAGTCATTGGTTGCGAAACAATAAGCACAATACTCAGGCCAGAGAAGAGCTGTTTTTGGAGTGGCTTTAATTGTAAATCCATTAAAAACACAGTCATCCAGTTCATCGAGCATTACGGAAGACCAACCTATATCTTCAGCCGTTTCCGAAGTTCTTGTAAATAGAACGTCACCTCTTGACACCTTCAGTTTTCGTATTTCATCTGGTGTACACTCAACCAAGGCATCAATATTCTCTCTTTTTAATGATCGGTGATTATATACATCCGTATATCGAATGAATGGGGTTCCTCTGCCAAAGAACTCTTTTCCCTTGGAAAGCCCATTCTTAAAATCAAAAAGATCTCTCATCGGAATGCGCTGAACTTCTGTATTAAACGATAACAGCTGATTCCGATAGTAATCATACTGCTTTCTGCGAGCTGAAAGCTCCGCTGAAAGCTCCGCTGAAAGGAACGTGAAATTGTCCAACACGCGGACAATTTCGCGTTGTACCTCCAGAGGAGGTACAGGAATTCTGAACTCTTCTGTGACAGGCAATGATATTTGCGGTAAAGATCCCATGCCAGAAGCGGCATCCCGAAAATGCTGAGCATTGTTCTTTAACACGTAATACAGGAACTTCACCGATATTCGTTCTTTATGAGTGTAAGCCCACATTTCATTTTTGAAAGTAAATGGTTCTTCATAGAACACAAAATCGATTACGCCGCGAGATTGTACTAGAACTGCCGGAACACGTGTAATGTTAGCATTAGGAATATCTTCTTCCCGTGCATTGATTACCGTTTTCCCTCCAGCAAAAACTCTGATTTCACCGTCAGAATTATCTATTTCTTTCATCTTTCTAGCGGTAATTGGAGTACCTTTAAGACGAGTGTATTCATCTTTTATTTTTTTGAATTCAACACCGCTTGGGCACAATTCTGCAATCAATTTGTCTAATTTACTTGTCATAGTTGTCTCTCCAAATCAGATTTCCACCTTCCAGTATCCGTTACGAGAAGTTCCTTCCCGACTGACAGCTCCCTTCTGCCGCAGCTTCCGCACATAGTACTTTATCAGGTTCAGATCCACCTGAAGTTCTCTGGCCATATCTGCCTGCGAGTATTCCGGATGTTTTTTCATCAGATTAACGATTTCCAATTCAATATCCAACAGATTGTAAGCGTTGGCTGCCTGAACAGATTTGCGGCGGCTCTGTTTAGCTCTCGACTGGGTAGTCGATTGGGTAGTGGACTGGGTAGTCGATTGGGTAGTGGACTGGGTAGTCGATTGGGTAGTAGACTGGGTAGTTCCGTTCGTTTCAACCGGGTAGTCTGCATCCTTTTTCCGGAAGGTCAACTTCAGAATCGTCCGATCCGGATGATACTGCTCCTCGACCACCGGCATGACCCATTCCTCATGATCCCACGTCTGCAGGATATTCGGTACACCGCTTCCGGCTCGCTCGCCGATGTTAATCATATTGAACATCTTCATTAACGCCTTATTGCGAGGGTCGGAAATGCCGCCTAGAAGCATCTGCTTTCTTCCGACACGGATACTTCCCGGGTTCTCCAGGATCAGCATATCGCTCTCTTTTTTGATAAGAACACCATACTTACCGAAATAATCCGCATTGATCAGGCAGTTTGCCAATGCCTCACGAACAGCCTTATGTACCGGTGTGTCATCAATCCGGTCACCGCCGTCCATCGAAAAAGGCACCTTCAGATCCTTCTGGATTTTATTATAAACACGGAAGTAAAAGTCGCACAGGTTTCCGGACCAGTCTCCGGAACTGGACTGTACACGATCTGTCCAGCGAATTGTCGGATCCATCATTTCTCTGTAATCCAGGAAGTACTCCGGGAATTGCCGGACAATGTTAAACTCATTTCCAAACATAAGAAGACCGGCTGCTGTAGGATGCAGCCTGCCATCTTCATCTGATATTGCAGCAGCACCGATACTGCGGAGGTATTCTTCATCCGAATAACCCTCAAACGGATGGCCGCTATGCAGCAGCTGATGCCTGGTACGATAGGAACGGATCGTCTCCTGATTCAAATCCGACAAAGACATTCGGTCAAGAACAGTCATATCATAAGTATCATCTGTCTGATCCCGCAGCATAGCCTTCACCTGAAGATCCGTACAATGGTAATCGCCTTCACCATCTCTCCTGAAAGTACCGCCAAACAGATCATTGTTGATAAAAACAGGTTTATTCTCTCTTCGGGCAGCGGGAACATGTACAACTATAATGACATCTCCATTACACTCATACGTCTCCACATCTTTTTCGCGGAGAAGATTGATGCTGACCTTAGTGCGGTTGTTGATTATATCCCAAAACTGCTTCATTTGCTTAGCTGCATTCTGCAGTCCTGTCGTATACCAGGAACCATCCTTGCGTTCCTTCACACCCAGAATAATAACCCCGCCATATGTATTGGCAAAAGATGAATAGGTATCCCACAGAGACGTTGGAAGATTGTCCTTCGCCGCTTTGACCTCCCGCCGGTTGTCTTCCCGGTATTCATCAAATTTAGCAAGATCGAATACTGCGCTGGCAGCCGTTTTCTCTGTCATGCCTGGCCTCCCTCAATCTCAGCAATGATCTTATCAATCTCATCCCGAAGCACCTGCTCCTTGGCAACAATCTCCCGGATCTCTGCATTCAGCTTCACGATGTCGACCTTTTCTCTTGTATCCTCAGCTTCGACATAGGTGGATACGGAGAGGTTGTAGTCATTTCCTGCGATCTCGTCATAAGTGGCCAGATGTGAGAAGTGCCGGGTTTCCACGCGACCGGCAAAGGTATCCACAATCCGGTCCATGTTTGCCTGCGTCAGCTTGTTGTTGTTCGTGACCTTAATACACTCGTTGGTGGCATCTATGAACAGAACACGGCTGTCCGGCTTACCCTTCTTCAAAACCATAATGCATGTGGCGATGCTGGTCCCGAAGAACAGATTACTCGGAAGCTGGATCACGCAGTCCACGAAGTTATTATCAATCAAATACTTCCGGATCTTCTGTTCTGCTCCTCCACGATACATGATACCGGGGAAGCAGACAATCGCTGCTGTGCCGTTCGGGGCCAGCCATGAAAGCGAGTGCATGATAAATGCCAGGTCTGCCTTGCTCTTCGGGGCCAGCACACCTGCCGGTGCAAATCTCGGATCATTGATCAGCAACGGATTCTCATCGCCGGCCCACTTAATACTGTAGGGCGGGTTGGAGACGATCAGTTCAAAGGGCTCATCGTCCCAGTGCTGCGGTGCGGTCAACGTATCCTCGCAGGCGATATCAAACTTATCAAATTCGATATCATGCAGGAACATGTTGATCCGGCAAAGGTTATATGTGGTGATGTTGATCTCCTGACCGAAAAATCCGTTGCGAACGCCATCACGGCCCAGAACCTTTTCGGCTTTCAAAAGCAGAGAGCCGGAACCACAGGCCGGATCATAAACCTTGTTTATTTCTGTCTTGCCGACAGTTCCAAGTCTGGTCAGCAATTCGGACACATCTGCAGGCGTGAAGAACTCACCCCCGGATTTTCCGGCGTTGGAAGCATACATGGTCATCAGATACTCATAGGCATCGCCGAAAGCATCGATATCATGATGCCGGACATCGCCCAGATTCATATCTGCAACTCCGTTCAGGAGCTTGACCAGCTTTTCATTGCGTTTGGCTACAGTCGCGCCAAGTTTGTTGCTGTTGACATCGAAGTCATCAAACAGACCGGCGAACTGCCCTTCGGAAGAAGTACCTTTAGCCGATTCCTCAATGTGTCGGAAGATCCGCTCCAGAGTCTCATTCAAATTCTCGTCAGAAGCAGCTCTGAATCTGACATTACAGAACAGTTCACTGGGAAGGATGAAGAAGCCCTTGCTGTTCACAAGATCTTCCCTGGCTTCCTCTGCATCTTCATCCGGCATCTTTGCAAAGTCAAAATCCGGATTGCCTGCCTCTGCCTCTCCGGTATTGATATAACTGGTCAGGTTCTCGGAAATATATCGATAGAACATTGTGCCCAGGACATAGTTCTTGAAGTCCCAGCCGTCTACGGCACCGCGAAGCTCATCAGCAATTGCCCATATGGCCCGGTGAAGCTCGTCGCGTTCCTGTTCTTTCTTGGTGTCAATCATGATGGATGCTCCTTTATGAATTAGTCCTCATTATAATCAATAATATCGTCGATCTTGCAGTTCAGTACCTTGCAGATCTTGATCAGGGTCTCGGTGCGTACTGCCTCTCCTTTACCCATCTTCGCCATGGCATTCGTCGAGATTTTAGCCTCATGACACAGCTTCATTTTGGGCATTTCTTTATCAATTAACATCTTCCATAGTTTTTTATAGCTGACGCTCATACAAATCCTCCTGACACAGCGAACACTGCATAACAGCGAAAAGCTGCGTGGAACTTACGTTTTCGGTCATTTATACTATAGCATTACACTTCCCTAACATCAAACATATTTTGCATTTTTCAAGTTGTATGTCGAAAAAGATCACAAAAAAGCGCCCGGAATGTCTTCATTGAAACGCACTGACACCCGGACGATTTTGATCAAAACTCTATATGGTTTTCAGATAAATGGAAACTGTCGTGTTGGGCAATCCTACTATTGGTGCGCACCAATTCCGCACCAATCTGACATTGAAATACATGAATATTCGTGAAGTTACGTGAAACCCGCCGCCGCAGAAATCCTTTATTTATGCAATGTCATTAACTTTACAAAACGGATAAGATAACCACAACCAACTGATGCGCCTGCTTTTAACGATCCAGTGTACAGTTCAATCTATAAGGCAAACTACTGGTACCAGAGAAGACCCCTTACGACA